>Ga0335072_10000870_pt1 | contig 52885 bp, 36 predicted proteins | sample Lox_Sample_21_FD_206725 | JGI IMG/M metagenome (GOLD analysis project Ga0335072, IMG submission 206725) | Soil microbial communities from Loxahatchee National Wildlife Refuge, Florida, United States - Lox_Sample_2.1 | ecosystem: Environmental > Terrestrial > Soil > Wetlands | place: USA...
TGCGAACGGCATATATGTGTCCGGGACCGATACCATCACCAGTGTAGCGGGAACTTTCGACGTAAACGGGAAGACCTACGTGATCAACACGCCGATCGCGCCCGTCCTGGCCTCATTGGGCAATTGCCATCGTTATTGCGCTGGCAGTGCCGCTGGTATTGCTGGTCGGCTATTGCGGTTATACCTGGGTCGAGAAGCCGCTGCTGTCGGTCCTCTATCGACGGAAGAAAGAGACAGAGGATCGTTCGAAGGCCAGACTTACGGAATGCGTAACGGAGGCGAGTTGATGAGATGGCGGGTCCCCAGCGACGATGGACGGCGAACTGCATCCGAGGCGGTGAGGTCCACTTTGCGGTTAACGCTCAGCCTCTTCACGGGACTCCGACCAAGCTCCGTGCTGTTAAGCCGGCTGAGGTAGCCCAACCGGCAGTTCGACAACAGGAGGCAAACTCGACTGCCATTCGTTTCGGAGTTGGAACTGGCCCGAGTACCATTCGGCCGTCCTGCGCAAGCCCTCCTCCAGGCTTACGGTTGGATGGAAACCCAGAGTCTCCTGGAACGCCGAAATATCGGCCAGGGAGTGCCGAATGTCGCCATGTCGGGCCTCCGCATATACCGCCGCCCGCGGGTATCCGGTGATCTGGCCCAGAACGCCATAAATCTGATTCAGTGAGACGGACCTGCCTGTTGCCACGTTGAAGGTGCGCTGGTTCACCTTTTCGGCGGGCGCAGAGCACGCCAGAAGGTTGGCGCGGGCGACATCTTCGACGAAAGTGAAGTCGCGTGTCTGGCCGCCGTCGCCGAAGATCGTCGGCTGCTGGCCCTTGAGCATCTGCATGGTGAACCGCGCAAGAACCCCGGAATAGCCCGAACTTGGATCCTGCTTCGGACCAAAGACATTGAAGTATCGGAGGCACACGGTCTCGATGCCAAAGGAGTGGCTGAACATTCGCATATACAGCTCCCCGGCGGCTTTTGAAACCGCATAGGGCGACAACGGATCGACGGGAGAGTCCTCGCTAATGGGAAACCGGACCGGCTCACCGTAAACGGAAGAGGAAGAGGCGAACACCACCCGCTTCACGCCAGCATCCCGGGCTGCGATCAGCACATTCAGCGTTCCATGGACATTGACGGCATCGTTCCCTGTTGGGTCGTCCATCGATTTCGGGACGGACACCACCGCTGCGTGATGATGGATGCAATCGATCCCGATGCAGGCGCGGCGGAGCAGGTCGAGATCGGTGATACTGCCGGGAAAGAGCTGGATCTGGTCGCGGAAAGCGGCAATGTTTTCTTCTGAACCCGTAGTGAAATTATCGATGCCGCGAACCTGATAGCCCGAGCGCAGTGCGGACTCCGCGAGGTTGGAACCGATAAAACCGGCGATGCCTGTGATGAGCAGCGTTGGGTTCGTGTCCCGCCTGACCATCTACTTCCCCTTGCGGACCATGTAACTCCGGGTCTGCACCTGGATCTGCTTGCTGGTGAGAACCGCAATTGTTCTTCCATAAAAAAGGCCTTTTGAATCATCGGGTTGGGAGGCGAGGTGGCGCGGCGTGTGCAAGACTTTGCACACATGATTCCTGTTCGGTTCAGTTCTGGTAGCTCCAGTGATTCTGATCGAGAATGTACGAGTTCGCCATTGGATTTGTAGACACGAGAAGCTATGCTCGGTAGAGATCATGAGAGAACCCACGGCTGAAAGTTCGACGGACCGGACGATTCATCTTCTGGAGAAAATAGCAAATCGTCAGGCAAACATCGGGATTGTTGGAATGGGTTACGTGGGCCTCCCGCTGGCTCTGCTGTTCAGCGAGGCGCGGTTTCGCGTGACCGGCTTCGACATTGATGAGCGTAAAGTCAATGCCCTTAACCAGGGCGGCTCCTACATTGTTCGCATTCCCTCCACCGAGATTCGGTTGGCCCGGGAGAGTGGCTTCCGGGCCACCGACGACTACAGTCAAGTGGCCGCCATGGACGTGGTTATCGTCTGCGTACCCACGCCGCTCAACGAACATCATGAGCCAGACCTGAGTTATGTTGCCGGTACGGTCAGGAGCATCGCGCCGCATGTGCACCAGGGTCAGTTGATCATTCTGGAGAGCACAACGTACCCGGGCACAACCGAGGAACTTGTGATTCCACTGCTGGAGGAGGGATGTCCAGCCGGGCTTCGTCTTGCGCGTGATGGTTCGAGTCCTGGTTTCTACGTCGCGTTTTCTCCTGAGCGTGAAGATCCCGGCAACGATACAGTCGCCCGACGGGACATTCCGAAGGTCGTCGGTGGATGCGGGCCGGTCGCGCGCGATTTGGCGTCGGCAGTTTATAAGACGATCTTTAATCTTACGGTGCTCGTCTCCTCTCCGGCTGCAGCGGAGATGACGAAGCTCCTTGAAAACATCTATCGCTGCGTGAATATCGCTCTGGTCAATGAGCTCAAGCAGCTGTGTATGCGCATGGACATCGACCTTTTTGAAGTGATCGATGCCGCGAAAACCAAACCCTTTGGGTTCCAGGCGTTCTATCCGGGCCCTGGGTTGGGCGGGCACTGCATCCCCATCGATCCGTTTTATCTTTCCTGGAAGGCGAAGGAGTTCGATTTCCGCACTCGCTTCATCGAACTCGCCGGTGAGATTAACTCTGGTATGCCGTACTTTGTTGTGGACAACATCATCGAAGCGATGAGCCAACATGGCAAGGGGCTGCGCGGCGCCCGCATTCTGGTCCTCGGTCTTGCGTATAAGCGCGACATCGATGACCTTCGCGAGTCGCCCTCATTGACAGTCATTGAGCTACTGCAGAAGCGCGGTGCGCAGGTTGAATACAATGATCCGTTCTTCCCGACGGTTGGCCAGGGACGCAAGTATGCGTTGAATATGACCAGTACCCCGCTCGAGAGAATTCCGGAGTTTGACTGTGTTGTCATCGTCACTGACCACTCGCAGTACGACTACCAGGAGATCGTCGCCAAAGCAAAACTGGTGATCGACACGCGCAACGCGACGCGGAACATTAGGTCGGCCAATATCGTGCGTTGCTAAGTGACTTCCTCAAGATTTCGCGGTATAGACAGGGTTACTACCTCGCAGGCATCTTGTTTTCCATCCGAGATCATGCGGTTGCTTCATGAACGTGGGTGGTCTTCGATCGTGCGTCGACTGTGAGTCGATACGGTTTCTGCCGCCGGGGATGAAAGACCAGGGCAGGGCGAAAGCAGGCAATACAGGTCCCCGAAGGCCTGCGCACACTTGGGTAGACGATCCCGTTCGACCCCGCGAAGAGGAGTCTGTCGGCGAGAGCCTGGGACGCCTGATAGCACTGCGGAATCGGCTCAGGTTTCAGACACGCTTGCCGTTCTCTGGCATTCAGCCCATGGAACGGCCCGGAGAAGTCGGCCAGAAACTCGATGTAGTCGAAGGTGTGCCGGCCCGGGATACGGGCGTCCGCGAGAAAGCGGCGTTTGTGGAAGGCCACTTCGGCCACCGAGGTTGCGAGCTCCACACCGGCATACCAGGCGCCGCGTTCCGGGCTGTTGAAGCGGCCGCCCAACGGACCGGGATGAGTGAAGGCAGCATTCACGATTTCTGCCTCGGGAACGCCAAAGAGCAATTCGGCCGGACCGATCGCCAAGTTGCCGCCGGTTTCGGCGATCTTGCGGTCGTTCGTTGCGGCATCGAGTTCGCTCAGATCGGAGAGGACATTCGCAGGCAGGGGCAGGCTTTCCAGAACGCTTTTCGCCCCATATTTTGCCGGGATCAGCCGGTGGGTTGCCGACCGGTCGAACTGCAGCAAGCTGGCCAATCAGTGTCCGCCTCGCTCTGCATCGAGGAAGCTCCGCACCCGCTGCAGCCCGGGAATTCCTGCGCGCACCATGTAGTCAATCGGCGCCTGTCCGCGGAAGAGAAGATTGTCATTGGGTTGTGTGATCCATCGATCCGCCAGTGCGTCAGGGAGAAGGATGTGCAGCGCCTTATAGATTCCGACGACGCAGGAGATACGCGTCAGCTCGTCCTGCCTTAAGGTGCCGGCAGCGGATTTGAGCTTGTACATTGTGGAACGCGGCACGCCCCCCAGCAGTTCTCCGGCGCGTTCGAGCGGGAGCCGCCACTTGTCCATGATGGCGAAGAATCCGTCGACTGCAGACTGGCTCAAACGCTCGCGAGTCTCGAGCCGGCTCAGGTCCGGCGTGGCGTCAAACTTGTACCCCGGTGCGGCGTACGTCGAGAAAGTGGACACCTGACTGCCTCTGTTGCGAATTGTCTCATAATGAACGCAATTCGTCTATTCCTGGACAATGCGGCCGATCTCACGATGCTCTCTCGCTTCACTGAGCGCGTTGTCTCGGAGGCGATGGGCGAAACGTCGTAAGAGTCGTTTTGCGGAGGGAACGTCTGGCGGAGAATTGCGAACGCCACACGATTTGATACTGAGGATGAGGGGTGCGGTGTACACTGGCTGGCGACTTCCCCTCAACCTAATGTGCGCCGGCGCGGAAGGCGTTGTAGCCATGCGGATCAGGATCGCGCGAGTGATTGTGGTGGTCCCGGCGATTCTGCTTGTGCTGCATCCGCTGTTCATCCATGGGCAGAGACCCGAACTGGTGGTCGAGGCCGGCCACAGTGGTGCGGCTGATTCTGTTGCGTTCAGCCCCGATGGCGGGCTTCTCGCTGCCGGAGGCAGTGACAACACAATTGTGCTGTGGGATGTAGCCCGCGGGCGCGAGCTCCGTGCCTTGTCGGGTCACACCGGCGGTATCACCTCGGTCGCGTTCAGCCGGGATGCTCGGACGCTCGCTTCGGGAGGTTATGACGGTACTGTCAGGCTATGGGACGTTGTCAGCGGCCGCAATCTGAACACATTTGCCAGCGGCCGCGCCGACGAACCAAACTCGGTGGCCTTCAGCGCGGATGGCCTTACGCTTGCGTCGGGAAGCTATGGCGGCAGCATCCGACTCTGGGACGTAGCCACAGGACGCGAACTGGGTGCTCTCGGTGGTGGCTTCGGTCCCATCGCCTTCAGCCCGGACGGAAAGACCCTGGCTGCGCGGGGCGGGGAGAACACGGTGGGCTTATGGGAGCTGGCGAGCGGCCGCGAGATTCGCACCTTTGCGGGCCACACAGCCAGCGTAACCTCTGTTGCCTTTGCCCCGGACGGTAAAACCCTGGCCGCGGGAAGTTTCGACAAGACGATTCTGCTCTGGGACGTAAGCAGCGGAGGCGAAGTGCGCTCGCTTAGCGGTCACAGCACGGCGGTGGACTCGCTCGCATTCAGCGCCGATGGCCGCATTCTGGCGTCGAGTAGCCTCGTCGAAGCCATGCTTTGGGATGTCGGCAGCGGACGCCGGCTGCGTGTCCTGGATAACGGCTTCAGCCCGGTTGCCTTCAGTCCCGATGGCCGCAACCTGGCGACCGGCAGGATGTCGGGCCAGATTAGCCTGTGGGACGTCCTCAGCGGACGCGAACTCCGCATTTTGGCGGGTCATTCCGAATCGATCGATTCGGTCGCGGTTAGCCCGGACGGCCGCACCATCGCTTCTGGAAGCGACAAGACGGTCAAGCTGTGGGACCTGACGGGTGAGCGCCCGCTGCGCACCATCGACGATGGGGCGAGCCCGGTTGTTTTCAGTCCCGATGGCCGCACGCTCGCGGCGCGATCGGGATCCATGATCGGGCTTTGGGACGCGGGAAGCGGGAAGAAACTCCGCATCATGGCCGGACAGACGGGATGGGTTGGATCCATCGCCTTCAGCCCCGATGGCCGCACACTGGCGGCGGGAAGCGACAAGAGCATCCGGCTGTGGGACGTCATAAGCGGGCGCGAGTTGCGCACTCTGGTCGGCCATACGGACTCGGTCGCCTCGGTCGTCTTCAGTCCTGATGGCCACATCCTGGTCTCAGGAAGTTTTGACAAGACCATCAAGCTCTGGGATGTCGCCACCGGGAGCGAGCTGCGCAGCCTGGATGGCGGCGATGGTGACATCGCTATCAGCCCCAACGGCCGCACCCTCGCATCCACAGGCGAGGGCGAAACCATCCAGCTCTGGGATGGAACCAGCGGGAACAAGCTGCGCACGATGACTGGCGAAGTGGCCTCGGTAGCTCTGTCGCTCCATTCATCCGGCCTCGCCTTCAGTCCCGATGGCCGCACCGTGGCCTCGGGCAGCTTGTCCGACGCGGTCAGATTGTGGGACGTAGCCACGGGGCACGAACTGCGCACTCTGAGAGGCCACGCCAACCTTGTGACCGCCGTGGGGTTCAGCTCGGACGGGCGAACGGTCGTTTCCGGGAGTTGGGACACTTCGCTTCGAGTCTGGGATTCGGAGACCGGCAATCAACGCGCAGCCCTGTACGCTCTCGGCGGCAGTGACTGGGCGGTTGTCGATCCGCAGGGGCGCTTTGACGCTTCTCCTGGTGGCATGAAGCTGATGCACTATGTGGTTGCAAAACGATGCGGCGCAAGCGCGGCTGTCCTGGAGCCTATCGATCTCGACCAGCTCAAAAACCGCTATTACGAACCCGGGCTCTTGGGCAAGGTTCTCGGCTTCAACAAAGAACCGCCGCGCGATGTCAACGCCTTCGATCGCGTGGATTTGTATCCAGAAGTCCAGGTCCTCGGCGACCCAGACTCGTCGGGCAACTTTGCCGCGAAACTTACGTCGTGCGGCGGCGGTATTGGGCGGGTGCAGGTATTCGTCAATGACAAGCAGTTCATCACCGACGCTCGCGGTCCCCAGCCTGATCCGAACGCAGAAGAGGTTACGGTGACGGTCGATCTGAAGAGCGCGCCGGTGATTCCAGGCAAACCCAACCAGGTCCGGATCCTTGCATGGAATGCTCAGGGCTACGTTCACAGCGAAGGTGAGGTTCTGACATACAGTCCTTCTCGTGCCGGGTCTGTAAGAGGTGTCACTCCGGTCCAGGCCCCTTCGGCTGAAAGGTCCCATCCTGCCGGCGAGCTTTACGCCATCGTCGCCGGAGTCTCCCGATACAGCAATCCGCAGCTCAATCTTGGCTTCTCGAGCAAAGACGCGGAGAGCATGGCTACGGCTCTGCAGTTGGCCGGTGACCGCCTGTTTGGCTGCGGTCATGTTCACATTTTTCTTTTCTCCAGCCGGGACCAGGCACCGCCCTTCGCTTCCTGCTCAGTCGGATCTTCCGCCGCCGCGGATGAAGTGCGTTGGGCATCTCCAACCAAAGCCAATATGGAACGGGCCTTCGCTGCGGCGGGGAAAGCGAAGCCTCAGGATGTTCTGGTTTTGTATTTATCGGGTCACGGCGTTGCTTTGGGCGACACATACGCATATCCCACGGCTGATGCCGGCACGATTGATCCGAATGATCTTTCTCAAGACGGTCAACTCCTCTCCCGGACAGCGGTCACAAGCGATGAGCTGGCGAATTGGGTCAATCAAGGAATCCCCGCCACGCATGAGGTGATGATTATCGATACGTGTGCGGCAGGCGCCGCCGCCGCAAAGCTGACGCAGACACGCGAAGTGCCCAGCGATCAGACGCGGGCCCTCGACCGGCTCAAGGACAACACAGGTTTCCATCTGCTGATGGGGGCGGCAGCCGATGCGGTGAGCTATGAGGCCAACTCTTACGGGCAGGGACTCCTCACCTATGCCTTGTTAGAGGGCATGAAAGGTGCGCGCTGAAAAATGATGTGGATGTAGACGTCGTGACGTTGTTTGAATATGCGGCCGACAGGGTTCCGATGTTGGCGCGCGGCATCGGGGGAATTCAGAAGCCTCTTCCACTGGAGCGTCCGGGCGCAGAGTCGTTCGCGATCGGAGAAATCAACGCCGGGGACCGATCGCGAATTCCGCTGGCCTTACCCGTGCCGGTGATTCTTGCTCCGCGCTTTATGGATCCCACTGAGCTTTCCGACCATCTCTCGCTCGAGTCTGCGGTAAGCGCCAAACTGCGGGATGAAACAGATATCACGTCTCGCGGCGGAAACGGTGAGGCGTCTGCGGTCTTTGTTCCCGCAGAGGAAATGCCGGGAGCGATTCGTCCGAGCGGGACCTATACGGTCACCGGCGGCCAGGTGATTGTTCAATTGGGATTGATCCGCAACGGCAAACGTCTAACCACGATGACCGTGGAGAATGCGGCAGATGATGTTCCTGGGCTGGCGACCAAGGTCGCGGATGCGATCCTCGATGCGGCCAGGGCAATTCCGCCCGCTAGTCCTGATGCGGATCAATGAAGTTCAATCGGCGGAAACACAATCATTTCCGGCCTCAGGTTTTTAATGCCGGAAAGGCAGTGATGCGCAGCTTGGCTGCCGCATAAGGGATGAGCACAATCGTCTCCTCGGACTGGTCGCTCGTACAGGGGCTGGTTGGCAGGGGATCGGCAGCACCGTCTTCGGCCCGCCATTCGTTCAGGCGCCGAGCTTTGGCCTCGATGCGAACCGGTGCATGTGCCCGCGTGAAGGGACCATCGCCCACTTCAGTCTCAGTAACGGTAAGGGTCTTATCCGGTGAAAGTTCATCCACCTGGAGCGCGTAGTTCCACTCGCTAGCGGGGAAAACCTGCCAGTCGGAAGTCATGCCGCGGTCGCGAAGCTTCACCCAGTTCTCTTCGATCCCAAAGGAGAAGACCAGCGGGCCGCGTTCAACCGCAACGGAGTCGTGGAACCAGCGCGTGAGACGGGGCCTTATGGGAAAGATCATCTCGATACGATCGCCTGGTTTCCAGGTGCGCTCAATGGGGGCGAAGGTACCCGCCTGCGGCACGGGTAGCATCTCGCCGTTTACTGCGATGCTTGCCCGATCGGCCCATTCGGGAATGCGCAGCTTCAGTGGAAAGCTGACCGGGGTGACGGGATTGAGAATGAGTCGCACTGAGTTGCGGAAGGGATAGTCGGTTTCCTCCAACAAGCGCACGCTGGTGCCACGAATGATCGTTCTGAGTTCGCACGGAGCGTAGGCACAGGCCGCAAGTCCATCGGAGGCGGCGCTGTTTTGAGCGCCGGAGAGCATGAAAAGACTGTTGGCGAACTTCGGCCAGCCCTGATGATAGTTGGCGGTGCAGCAGCCGAAGTTGGGCTCAAGCCCAAAGAGATTCGACTCCGGACCATCAGTCGTCCACGGCTTGTGGTGGAGGCTGCACTCGACCTGATTGGGCTCCTGGTTGTACTGATGTGCCCACATGTCGTCGGTGAACGTGCCTACCAGCGCGTTGAAAGCGAGGCGTTCCAGCCGGTCACCAAATGCAGGATCGCCGGTGGTGGCGAGCGCATGTTCGAGTGAGAACATGTACTCGACCACTGTGCAAAGTTCTGAGCCTTGTGACGGATCGAGCCCGGCAAGATGCTCGTCGCAGGAAAACATGCCATTGGGCAGGCCGTGGTACCGGTTCAGCTCGGAGATCATTGTGGCGGCGGCGGCGCGATCGGTTTGAGAGCCAGAGATCTGCGACCAGACCGGCCCAGCCTTGACCGCCTGTCCATTGTTGACACCGTGGGTCGAGAGCGCGAGGTCCGTGAGGCCTTCGCCCTGATCCAGCTTCAGATATTCGGCTGTGACCCGCTTCGTGTAATGGAAGTCGGCAAACTGCGCCTTCCAGTCGTAGCCCTGGGCATGAAGGAGGCGCGCCAGATCGAGCAGGTAGGTTGAGCCGGTGCGGTTGTAGAGCCACAGGACCGTCAACACCTGATCCTGCCAGCGGAACTTGCCCCAGTCGCGTAAGGGGCGACGGGGAAGCTCGTGAAGCTGATAGCGAAAGTAGCGGTCCATCAGCGGAATCACGCGGGCGTCGCCGGTCAGTTCCTGGTATTGTGTGAGTGCTTTCAGCATCACAAAACGCGGCCACCAGTCGTCATTGCGCGCGGGGCCGATCATTCCTGAGTCCATCTGGTGGTTGAGCGTCCAGTCGACAAAGCGTTGCGCTTTTGCCTTGAGCAGGGGATCATCGACAAGCCAGGCCAGAGGCACGAGTCCGTCAAGATAGTAAGGCCCGCGTTCCCAGGACTCGCCGGAACCCCCCAGCCAGCCGCTGTTTGGACCTACATCCTCCCAGGTTTCGTCGAGATGGCCGCTGAGTCCGTCCGCCTGGATGCGCAGTTGACGATCGAGCCAGCCGCGTGGGCGGATGGATCCGAGAGGCAGAAAATAGAAAGCATTTGGATAAAGCGGAGCTCGATTCTTTACCGCCGGGGGCGGCGCCGTCGACGATGGCTCGTCGGCGGACCGCGCGGAAACGTGCAGCCAGCGGCCAGGCAGGAGGGAACCCGTACCAAGCAGGCTAAGCTGCTTCAGAAATTCACGGCGAGCCAACATCGGACCCCAAACAGAGCGCAAGGAAGAACCTCTCGGAGAATGCGGTTGGTGAATATCCTAGAGAACGGGTTCCCGCCTCGACATGGTCCAGGTGATCTATTACGGAACCGTGCTTCCAGGAACGGTGCTTCATCGCGAATCGAGGGGATTGAAGATATCGGTTCAGATTCCGCCAGAGAGCCGGGAAGGCCGGGGGGCATTCAAAAGGGAGCGAGGCGGCGGGGTATGCCCCTGCATCGCGGCGTTGACTCATTTCCCGCACTTCTCATTCATGCTTGTCGATCAGGCCATGATGAATGGCAAACGTTGCCGCTTCGGTCCGGTCTGAAACTTCCAGCTTCGCGATGATGCTGTTCACGTGATTGCGTACAGTGTTTCCGCTGATCTGCAGAGCCGCGCCGATTTCCTTGTTCGTCAGGCCACGTGCGAGCATGTGCAGCACCTCGAGTTCACGGGCGGTTAGCTCGGAGCGCGTCATCCGCTCTGCCAGACGGTCAGCAATCTGCCGCGGAAAGTAGCGTTTTCCGGCGTGGACGGTCCAGATAGCCTGCACCATGTCCGCCTGGGGAGCATCTTTGAGCAGATATCCCTGGGCCCCAGCCTGGACCGCGCGATAAATGTCCTCATCGGTTTCATAGCTGGTGAGAATGATGGTGCGCACCTGAATTCCCGCGCGACTGAGAGCGTGGAGCGTGTCCACTCCATTCATGCCTGGCATGCGCAAGTCGAGCAGCAGAAGGTCCGCCGGGCGTGTACGCAGAAGTTCGAGCGCCTCGTCTCCGCCGGAGGCGGCGCCCACGACTTCCATACCGGCCTGGGTGCCCAGCATGCTGGTGAGCCCGGCGAGTATAACCGGGTGATCATCCACGATAAGAATGTGAACCGACGGTTCGTGCTGTCCTGGCATTGATCCAATACTCCACCGCATGCTGCCACAGCAGCTTCGGCCATGTGAAAAGGGTGTGTCGCGGCGGCAGCGCGGCTTCGGCGATGACGCGCGTTCCGCGCTGGGGCGCGCTGTCGATGCGCAGGACGGCGGAGGCGCTCTGCGCCCTCCGTCGCATGCCGCGAATGCCGAAGCCGAGAAGGTGATTACCGGTAACGAAACCTGTGCCATTGTCCTCGACCTCGAGGCGGACCGCATTTTCAAGCCAGGTGAGACGGATGCGGATCTCTGTCGGAGCAGCGTGACGGACGGCATTAGCGATGGCTTCCTGGCCGATCCGGAACAGACTGTCGGCAGTTCGCAGGGGAAGCGGGCGGGAGTCGCCCTGACGTTCGGCGATTACCTGAACTGAGCCACCCTCCACCATGCGCTGCGCGCTGATCTGGAGAACCAGGAGAATATCGCGAGACTCGAGTTTTTCAGTACGCAGGCTGGCAATGCTGCGACGTGCCTCTTCGTGGCTGTGACGCACCAGATTGCTGGCCAGTTCGAGCTGTTGTTGCAGTTCGGTCAATTCTGTGGGCAAACTGTTCCGGATCGCCTGCAACTGGAAGCCGATGCCGGCGAAGCTCTGCGCCAGGGTATCGTGCATCTCGTGGGCGAGACGGCCGCGCTCTTCGAGAATGGCGTGCAGCCGCCAGTTCTCCACCCGGTGATGAAGCACGACGCCGATAAGCGCCAGTAGCAGTGCCGCAAGACAAAGGGCGATGACATGGCCGGGGTTCCACCAGGGCGGACCTGCGATCATCTCGAGGTCCTCATTCGAGCGCAGCAGGAGAACGAACGGCGTCAGGTCGTTAGTGAGCGAGGGATCGACGACGCAGATGCCGCGCAGCCGGAGCGTGCTGTTCGGCTTCAGCTGGCCGAAGAGGGCATCGCTGCGGCCAGGATTGAGAATGGCACGGAAGGACTGCGGGCCCTCATCCATGTTCAGGACCAGGGTATCCGCGGGCCCGTGTTCTTTGCCGCTCAGATGGCCACGAATTTCAATAAAGGTCGCGTCGTAATGCCCGGTCGATGCCTGCGAGACCGTAACCGCGACGGGCGGCACAGGGGTCCGCGCCCAGAGAACGCGGACGGCGGCGTCCTCCATCATTGAACTGTAGTCGCCAGGATGCACTTCTCCGGTGACTTCCACTTCGTCGCCGACTTTGAGCAACGGTGCCCGCGGGTTGGGCACATAGACTCCCCCGGTGGAATCCTGCACGTAAAGCCGTGGCTGCGTGAGCACTACCACGCCACGAATGCTGGCTACTTCAGGATGGGCAGAGGAGGCGAACAGCAGGCTGGCAATGCTCCGCGTGTTCGCCGGGGTTGGGATCAGCTCTCGTTGTTCGGCAACGAGCGGGCCGCTCTCTCCGGAAGGCAGGTTCTGCGTCATGCGGCTTTGCGAGGCGGCGTCCGAGCCGCCTTCGCCCAGCAGCGCCGCGAGATCCTGACGACTGGCGGACCGCACCTGGACGTTGCGCCAAATGCCGCCGGAAGAGTAAGAGCGGAGGCCGATGCGCCCGGTGGCGATGCAGTCGGGGTCGTGGATTTCCAGCATCGTGCGGCCGACGCGGGGCGAACTGGAAACGGAGGCAACGATGTGGCATTCGTAGGCCATGAGTTTGAGGTGATACCACTGAAAGGCTCGAACGCTGCCGGCAGGCACAAGCGGCCGGGTGATCTCCATCCATCCATGTTCGGCGCGGCCTAGCACCAGGGAGTTATCCGCCGTGCGCACGCCCGCATAGTACCCGCTGTAGGCGTTGACGCCTTCTTCTTCATTCCCGGAGCGAATGACCAGGCCTGCGTCCCCTGTGGGGCCGAGCAGGTAGACGTCAGCTTCGACGGAGTAGTTATGCCAGAAGCGGGATCCGGTCATGAGTTTGGCGCCACGCTCGTCGGACTCATTGCGCATCATGCCGCCGGAGAGTTCCCAGGTTCCGCCCATCGCCTTCCACTCCTCGGCTGTTCCGGCGGAGAAGCGGTCGCGATAGGGAAGCCCGCGGGTTGGGCTTTGCCGCCAGTACGCGAGTCCCGCCAGGGCCGAGGTGAGCAAAAGAACGCCAAGCGCACCCCTCGCCCAGCCTTTGCGGAGACTCATCGCGTGGGACTCCAGTTCCACCGGCCGAGGGTCCAGTCCTGGGCGAGCATGCGCCGTACTGGGGCTGTGTTGAGATTCGCCATAGTGATCAGCGTGGGGGAGATTCGAGTGATTGCGGAAACAGAAGCGCCGGACCGCCTGGCCCGGATCAGCTCGATCGCCTGCTCGCCCATCGAGCGTGTGTCCTCCTGGATGATGCAGTCGAGATTGGGATAACGGTCGAAGGGCGGCGGCATCCCATCGTAGTCGAAGCCCACCACTCGCACGCGGAGCGCATGCATGGAATCGAGCGCGGAAAGCGCTCCGTCGACGCTGCTGGAGGTTAGAGCAATGATGGCGTTGAGATCGGGGTGCGCGCGCAGGGTTTCCTCAGTGAGTTGCTCCTCATGCGGCGCGTTCAGAAGACCCAAATGCTTATCGACAATCGAAATCTGCGGAAATCTGACCGCGAGCGCTCGTTCGAAGCTGCGCTCGCGTACCATCAGTCCGATTACCTCGGGCGTCATGCCCAGCACGGCAACCGTGCCCCGTCCGTGGAGCAGCGTTCCAATGCGATCTGCGGCGAGACGACCCGCTTCCTCGTCGTCATTGAGGACATAGGACAGGTTGCCGCCGGCAGGCAGAGGCAGAGGCGAGCCGATGATGACGGTGGGAATGCCGCGTGTGAGCACGTGCCGTACGGGACTGATCAGGGAAAGCGCTTGATCCGGAGCCAGCACCAGTCCCTCGAACCTGCTGCTGGCCGTTCGTTCGACCAGAGCGATCTGTCCCTCCACATCGTCTTCGCGAGTGGGCGCGATCCAATAGATCGAGGCGCCGGTGCGGCGTGCGGCGAACTCGGCGCCCACGTGCTCCGATTCCCAGAGCAAATTTCCTTCTGTACGCGGAATCACGGCGATGGTCGGGTGCCTTTGCTGACATCCCGAAGGGCCTCCGAACGCCGCCCCCAGCAGACAAGCAAGAATCGGGCCGCAGATGGCTCGGGATTGCACCAGCGAGTTCATAGGTGGCAACGATGGAGTCTAGTCCTGCGCAGGCCTGCGATCAATCGCCGGATTCACAGGTAGTCCATTTGAACTATCCACCTTTGGTCACAATGGCCCATGCGCGATTCCATCCTGGTGACTACTCTTCGGGTGTTCCAGGAGCAGCATTCCCGATACGTGTAACCGATTACGTGCCGTGAATGCCGCAGCAGGCAAGCCGCTGGTGTGTCCTTTGAGAGTTTGCCGCTAGTTCGATTCTTCGAAGAGAGGCTCGTTATGCGCAAACAAACCCTTTATCAGGCTCTCGTTGTCCTGCTGTTCGTCGCATCCGCTGCCTGCCATGCGCAGTTCACCGCGAACGTGCAGGGCACGGTGACCGACCCCAAAGGCTCGGTGATCCCCGGAGCCACGGTGCTGCTGGTCAATACCGCGACTGGAGTGCAGCAGACGACCACCAGTAACGCCAGCGGTGTATTCCAGTTTGCCAGTCTGGCGCCAGGCAGCTATACGGTTTCTGGTTCCTCTCCCGGCTTTTCCAAAGCCACAGTGTCATTCACTCTCGATACGGACCAGACGCGCGATGTTCCGCTTTCCCTGACAGTCGGTACTGTTTCCACCAACGTGAGCGTCACCACCCAGGCGCCCCTGCTCGATACGTCTGACAGCCGGTTTGAGCAAACGCTGAGCACAACCGCTCTCACGAACCTGCCCCTCCCCGGACGAAATGCGACCAACGTGCTGACGCTGGCTCCGGGCGTGACCGGCCTGGGTGGGAACGCATCTCCTGGTACCAGCAACTCCACCAACTTTGCACCGGAAAACTGGGTGAGCGCGAGCGCCAACGGACGCGGTGCGAACGGCAACCAGTATGTGGTGGACGGCATGGATGTAACCAGCAGTATCCGGCCAGGAGTGATCAACCTGACGCCCAATGCCGACACGCTCCAGGAAGTCACGGTGCAGACTAACACCTACACCGTGGACTACGGGCGCTCCAGTTCCATCCAAACCGTGATGACCACCAAATCAGGAACCGACACATTCCACGGACAGGCCACCGACTACTACACCTCACAGCAACTGCAGGCGCGTGGCGAATTCGGGGTTCCCCAGCCCACGCCGCTGAATCCCTATCACACCGACAATATGACGTTCACTGTGGGCGGCCCGGTGATCCCACACAAACAGTTCTTCTTTTTCTTCGGGTTCGAGCCGTATCTGTCAATGTCGTCGAACGGGAGTTCGCTGGTCGGGTTCGAGGATCCCGCGTTCGTGAGGTTCGCGCAGGCGAATGAGCCGAACAGCCCGGAAGTGCAGCTGATGACAAAATATCCTGTTGCCCAGGTGGTAAACGTCAAGGTGGCGTCGACGGCCGGCACTTTGTGGAATAACACGCTGCCGACCACTGCTCAACAGCAGGCTTGCGCCGCCGGGACCGGAGATATCACCGCCTACGATAATCTCACAATTCCCTGCTCAACACCGGTTTTCGATTCTGGCAATTTCAACTCATCCAGCTACTACAACGCAACGCAGTACAACATTCGTCTGGATAAGTACTTCGGCCGGGATCGCATCTACGGCAACTTTTTCCGCGACACCATCAACAACGGCGGACCGAACGTGCGTCCCGCGTTCGCGACAACCAGTAAGTATTTCACTTTCTCACTTCAGGCCAACGAGACACACACCTTTTCGCCGACCATGCTGAACGAGGCGATCTTCGGTTACAACCGGATTGAAGGGTTTTCGCCTGCAACGGGTCTTTTCACAGTGCCGTCTGTGAGCGTCAACCAGCTGGGTACCGGATGGGGCGATGGTTTCGCGCAAGGCGACTACATCCAGCACAGTTATCACTGGCGCGACGTACTGACGCGCGTCGTGAACTCGCACAGTATCAAGGCAGGATTCGAAGCATGGCGCGGCGACGATATCGCGCTCTTTGCTGGCGCCTACGGCCAGCCCAACCTCTCTTACCAGAACATGCTCGACCTGATCGCCGATAACCCTTACAGCGAATCGGGCATGTCGTATAACCCGGTCTCGGGCCAGCCTGATCCCGGAAACTACGGTTATAAAGAAACTACTTTTGGTATTTTTGCTGAAGATAGCTGGAAGGCCGGCAGAAAGTTGACAATTAATTATGGCATCCGTTACGACAATGACGGCAACCCATATGTGGCATTGAAGGGAACGGTGCTGGCAAACTTCCACTTGGCCAGCGGTTCGAGTCTGGCCCAGCAGGTTACCGATGGTATTATGAAGGAGCAGACGAATGTCTTTTCGAACGACTTGAACTGGATATTCAGCCCCCGTGTAGGTATTGCTTATGATCCGTTCCTGAACGGCAAGTGGGTGATCCGCGGCGGTCTTGGCCTCTACCACGATCTTTTCACTCTGGGCAACGCGGAAAACGGACTCAAAGGCAATCCCCCTGGATTCGTCGTCCCAACGTTCTATAACAACGGATCGACGGCCACTCCAATCTTCAGTTATGGCACGCAGAATAAATATCCGTTCGGATTCCAGTACCCGGCTTTTGTCGGCGCGCCTCTCGATGCAAAAGGGGGAATTGCCGGGTCGCAGATTAGCGTAGGTGGAACCGCGGTTAGCCTGTCGCCGCCGAACACTTTGAATTGGTCCGCGGCTGTCGAGCGTCAGGTGACGACCAATATTACTGCCAGTGTGGGCTATGCGGGCACTCATTCAGGCAACCTGGTTGTGGTCGGCGGAAATACCGGCGATACATCGTATGGAGTCGACATCAATGTCATCCCGGGTGATTTGATCGCGCATCCGGCCTTTGACTCGAATGGGGTGTGGACAGGCACAGGCATCCAAACACGGCTCAACACCAGCTTTGGGGCCATCACCTATGCGTTTAACGGAGCCCGTCAGAATTATTCGGCCGTCATCGCCGCCATAAAGGGGCGGTTTGGCCAGCACGGGTTCCTCACCGCGTCCTACACGCGCTCTTCGTCAAAAGACGACTCCGGCAACTATCCCGAAGGTTATGTAGCAACGGGCGGCACGAGCTACAACATTGATCAGTGGTATAGCCCCTCACCCTGGGATGTCCCGAACCGTTTCTCGCTCGGCGTAAGTTACGACATACCGGGGATGAATAGCGGCAACGGCTTCACGAAGCGGCTGACCACCGGCTTCAACCTGTCCGGAACGACCGTACTGCAATCGGGAACTCCGTTCTTCGTGTACAACCAGAATCAACTTGCGCTTGTCGATACGTCGGGCACCACTGTAACCCAGGCAAATTATCAGAGTGAACTGACAGCCGGACATATTGCCTTCGCGCCGAGCAGCGGCAACTACTCGGCCGATGGCGACAATAACTTTACTGGGGTGGGCGATGTCCCGGATGTCAGCAGTTACCATCAGAAAACCAATCGCAAGTCCTACCAGTACACGGGCGTCGTGGATTCCGGTGTTATCAGCCATGCCCAGTTCGCGCAACCGACCTTCAAGGCCGGGGGCACTGAAGGCAACGAAAAGGTGGATCAGTTCCGCAATCCGGGATATGCAGACACGGATCTGACGGTGAAGAAGTCCACTGAGATCACAGAGCACGTGAACCTCGTGCTGCGTTGGGACTTCTTCAACGTATTCAACCGGGTTAATCTCAACGGTGTCGACACAAACCTCGGCGATGCAACCGCTAATTTTGGCACGACCAACGGTACACTGCCGCCGCGCAACATGCAGGTGGGAGCGTCGATCAGCTTCTGACCGCGTTGTACAGGCCCAGGTCGGCGGACCTTGCGCGCTCCGGACCAAGATTTACCGTTCCCCAGTCTGTCTTCTTCTTCTGCCGAGCACCTCGATTGGTCTGCTCGGCAGAAGTTGTTTCTGTGCGCGTTGTGACCACGGCACGGCCCGCGAAAACAGAGCCCGATCTGCCCAGCAGCTGTACCTGAAGGGAATCGCAGGAAGCATCAGATGCTCCCGGACGCTGAATCCGTGGTGATGCGGACCCCGTATCTACGGACTGACCTCATTTTTCAGCACATACGCGCTTTGCTGCGTCTCCTGCACACTCCTCCAGCGCAGTTCCGCGAGTTGTTGCGCCCGATTCCGAGCTTCGTCGCTCTGCCCGTACTGACGTTGCACACATCATGTCCTGATATGGCGCCGATTGGTCATTTGGGATCGATCTCCGGCGTCGCTTCCTCCCCGATCGCGGCCTTCTGTAGCTGGCCCGCATGCGAGTAGGACACAGCCAGCAAATCGTGCGACTGCAACGGGCCGACAAGAGCGCATAGGAGGATACTCGCGGCGATATCGGCTTTGCGTATGTCTTACATCAGCAAACGGATGGGCTCTTCCATCACGTTTGCGCGGCTTTTGTCGCCCGTGTCCCGAGGACAAATGTAAAACATTTTCCTTGCACCCTCCTTGGCCGCAATGCTATAAGTTCATCCCTCAGCGAGTCTCACCCACTTTGCTGTCGTCGCTGCGAAGTCCCTTCGCAAGATTCCCCCAGGGATAAGTCAGCTGTGCATTCGCGCTTGCAGCGCGTGCACTGGAAGTGTGTCCTTGTGCCCCAAGAAGGCCACTGGGACTCACAGAGGCGAAGCCTGCCTTCGACCCGGATAGTCCTCGCCTCCCCGGGTGGCCAGAAAGTCCCTGGGCTGACAAAAGTTCCTCAGTTTTTCCAGAAACGAAGAATTCTCACCTACTATGACTGTTCTCAAACTTCGCACCCGCACCATCAGCGTTCGACTCTCGGACGATGAATATGCGGCGCTTAAGGGGCTGTGCCTCCTCAGAGGAGCGCGCAGCGTCTCCGATCTGACCCGAGAGGCCGTGCGCAACCTTCTCAATCACAAGGATGGGGAGAGCCCGCTTGGAGAACGGCTGGAGGAGTTCCGCCTCCAGATGAAGGGCCTTGATCAAAAGATCGAACAGCTGGCATCGCGGATCAATCTTCGAAAATCTAGGTCAACGGTCAGGAGGCCAGTGTCATGAGGACTCTTCTTGCTTTGATCCTTGGAGCCTTGTCCGTATCGGCTCAGCAGTTTCAGACTTCACCTGCACATGTTGGCGCCGGAGCACAGCCTCTTCCGGAAGCGTCTAACCTTCCGGTCGGGAAGCTTGGCCCCGACGATCTGATCGGGTTGAGTGTCTACGATGAGCCGGAACTGACCCGGACGATTCGAGTGAACACCGAGGGCCGGCTACGATTGCCGATGATTCAGCGGCAAATTCAGGCGGCCGGTCTATATCCAAGCGAATTGGAAAAGGAAATCACGAGAGCCCTGATCGAGGAACACCTTCTGGTGGATCCTATCGTGACGGTTTCCATCGTCGAGTACCGCAGCCGCCCCATCACAGTCATCGGCGCTGTGAAGAATCCGCTTACCTTCCAGGCAACCGGCAAAGTGACTCTGCTGGATGCGATCTCGCAAGCCGGAGGTCTGACGCCGGAAGCTGGCGCCGAGATCCTCATAACGCGCGCGGCAACTTCGGGGGACAGGTCGTCGCCATTGGTCTTTCGCATCCCTGTGCAGAGCCTCCTTGAGGGAGTGGATCCTGGTTTGAACCGAACGCTGGAAGGAGGCGAGGAAGTTCGGGTCCCAGAGGCGGGGCGAATTTTCGTTCTGGGCGACGTGAAAAAGCCGGGGACGTTTCTGATCACGGACGGTTCGGAGAGCAGCGTGATGAAGGCACTCTCTCTTTCTGAGGGGCTGGACAGTTTCTGTTCGCGCACCGCTTACATTTATCGCGTTGAGGGAGGTCGCGACAGCAGAAATGAGATTCCTGTTCCTCTCCGGAACATTATGGATCGTAAATCGCCCGATGTTCCGCTGCTCGCGAACGACATCCTCTATATTCCGAAGGCGACAGGCAAAAGGGCCAGCCTGAAGGCGCTTGAGAGCTCCGTCATCGTCGGCACAGGTCTGGGCGCAGCTCTGATTTACACGATGCGTTGAGACGCCGCTGAGAGAAAAATGTCGAAATCGATCGGTTTGCCCGAAATCGTTAATAACCGGGCTCCGGGAAATCCAACCCCGGTTGCCTTTTACGCCACGCCAGTTTTACCACAACAGGAATTGAAGCCTGAGGCGCCGGCGGTTCCCCTGTCGCATTATCTCTGGATCCTGAGTCGGCAGGCGTGGAGGATCGTTGCATTCGTGGCCACCTGCATTTTCGCGACCCTGATCGTCTCGGCGCGTCTAAGGCCAATCTACGAATCGACGGCTACGGTGGATGTGGATCGCCAGGCGCCATCTGAAATTGTGGGACAAGACTCGACGCGCGCTGCAGCGCCGAACGATGCTGATCAGTTTCTGGCCACCCAGGTCCGGCTCATTCAGTCGGACGCGGTTCTGCGCCCGGTGGCGGAGAAGTACCAGTTACTGAGCCGGGAAGGCCAGCTCGACAAAATCAAGCCCGAAAGAGCTCAGCAGATCCTGAGCGCGCCGATCAAGCTGAACCAGCTGAAAGTGAGTCGGCCGCCCAATACTTATCTGCTGCTGATCAGCTATCGCTCGCCCGATCCGGCTCTGGCATCCGACGTGGCGAACTCGATTGCGAGGTCTTATCTCAACCACACGTATGACATCCGCATCCGCTCGTCGGCGAGCCTTTCGATCTTCATGGAAAAGCAGCTGGATGAACTGAAGGCGAAGATGGAACGCTCCAGCCTGGCGCTGGCGCAATTTGAAAAGGACCTGGATGTGGTCAACCCGGAAGAGAAAACCAACATCCTTTCGGCTCGCTTACTCCAACTGAACACAGAGTACACCGCGGCGCAGGCCGATCGGGTTCGCAAAGAAGCAGCCTGGGATGCGATCAAGTCGGGTGCTGTGGAAGCTGCGCAGGTTTCTTCGCAGGGCGAATCGCTGGCGAAGCTGACCGAAACCCTCAATCAGGCTCGCCAACGCTTTGCTCAGATCCAGGCCACCTACGACTACAATCACCCGGAATACAAAAAAGCGGCCTCGGAGCTGGCAGAGATTCAACGGCAATTCGACGATACAGCAAAGGACATTCACGGCCGAGTGGAAGTCGAATATCGGGAGAGCCTCGACCGGGAGCGGATGCTTGAACAGTCGGTTGCGCAGACGAAGGCCGAGTGGGACCAGCTGAACTCGCGGTCCTTCCTGTACCAGCAGTTGAAGCGGGAGGCAGACACCGATAAAGAGCTGTACGACGAACTGATCCGGAAAATCCGCGAGGCCGACATCAATGCCGGGTTCCAGAACAACAACATCCGAATCGCCGATCTCGCCCGCCCGGGAACGCGTCCGGTCCTGCCTAACACCAAGCTGAATCTGCTGTTGGCTCTGCTGATCTCCATCCTTGTCGCTGTTGGCACCGCCCTGTTGCTTGACTCGCTTGACACCACACTGCGTGATGCTGCCGAGACAAGCCGGTTCCTCGGAACGGACGTAATTGGGGTGTTGCCCAGCGACCGCACTGCCGCGCAGTTGCCCCGGCGTCCCGCCGCCGCGACCGATCTGATTTCTTTTACGAATGGCAACGGCAGTAACGGGACTAACGGCCACCGCACCAACGGCCATTACCCGTCGATCTCCGGGTTCGAAGAGGCGGTCCGTACGCTGCGCAATACGATCCTGCTCAGCGATTTCGAACAGCGTCTGCGTTCCATCGTGCTGACCAGCGCCACGGCCTCGGAAGGCAAGACGACCATTGCCGCACACCTGGCGATTGCCAACGCCGACCGTGGTCGGCGAACCCTGCTCGTCGATGGCGATCTGCGGCGTCCTGGACTGCATGTGCGCTTCGGGCTGTCTCCGCGAGAAGGCCTGTCGAACGTCCTGACAGGAGAAATTGGCTGGCAGGACGTCGTCATGCCCATCGAGGGCAAGCCTAATTTGTGGCTGCTGCCGTCCGGGCCAAGTTCGCACCGCGCTGCCGATCTTATCGGTCCCCGGCTGGCCGAGTTGCTCGACGAATTCGGCAAGCAGTACGACCTGGTGATTCTCGATTCCCCGCCCCTGCTCGGTTTCGCCGAGTGTCTGCAAATGGCCACGGCCGCCGACGGAGTGGTCATCGTCACTCGCGCCGGCGAAACCAAACGTAAAGGTGTCTTCGCCGTGGTCTCCACGCTCGCCCGGCTCCACGCCAATCTGCTCGGTGTCGTCCTCAACCAGGTTCGGCATAACACTTCGGTCGAAGGCTACTCCTATTACGGCTATTACGGCTATCAGTACCGGACTGACCGGGAATCCGAGAGCTGAGGCCATTGCTGCCCCACCCGTGCACCATGACCAGCGCTGGCAATGCGATCGAGTGCGAAGTTCCCCGGACTCTGGCTCCGGAAGAGATCGGTGAGCGAGAGTGGGATGTTGCGCAGACCGTCGGCGCCAATGCCGCCGTGATGGGGTTTACCGCAGTGGGCAGCGTACTTGCCGCGCGCCTGCTTGGGCCCTCGGGTCGCGGACAACTTGCCGCGGCCGTCGCGTGGACGGCTTTGGCGGTGGCGCTGGGCGACCTTGGCATCTCGCAGGCCTGCGCGTATTACGGTGCTCGGGAGCAGATGCGACCCGGGGCCGTGGCGGGCACGTCGCTTACGCTCGGCACCGGCATCGCCGCCCTCCTTACCCTGTGCATCTTGCCGCTTCGCTCCCGACTCTTCGGTGGCGCGTTTGCCGGCCCAGCGGCGTTCTACCTCGCGACCGTGCCGCTGAGCGTCATCAGCATTTATCTCGGTTCCATTCTCCAGGGGATGAACCAGCTGGCCGCCTTCAACACGATCCGCATCCTTCAGGGCGCGTCTTATGCGGTAGCGCTTGCCCTGGCTAGCCTCCGCGGCTGGAGTAACATCGGCACGGTGGTGAAGACGATGGTCGTCTGCCAGGCCGCAGCCATGGTAGTGTCGCTGGTGATTGCCTCGCGCTCGCTGCCGCTCGGGCAATGGCGGCTGCGCGGCACCACGGCGCGACAACTGCTCGCCTATGGGAGTCGGTCGTACATCGGCAATCTTTTCTGGCTTACCAACGGCCGGCTCGATCAGGCGCTGCTCAGCCTTTTCGCTCCTATGCGCGAACTCGGCCTTTACGCGGTTGCGGTGTCCTATGCGGGTGTTCTTTTCGGACTGTCAGGAGCGCTAGCCTCGGTGATCTTTCCCCGCGTGGCGCTGGCCGCCAGCGCTGAGGACGAACGCCGCGAGCTGCGAGGCATCCTTCCGGTGTTCTGCGCCATTGTTCTGCCGCTGGGAGCGCTGATGGCTGTGGCTGCGCCGTGGGCTATGAGTGCGGTTTTCGGAGCCGAGTATCGAGCGGGCGCACTACCAGCTCGCATTCTGCTCCTGGGAGGCGCGATTCTGGGGCTGAACTACGTTATCAGTAACGCCCTGCGCGCTTCAGGACGCCCCGGAGCCCCCGCCATTGGTGAAGCTGCCGGCGTGATTCTAACTATCTCCGTGTTGCCCCTCGCCCTCCAGAAGTGGGGAATCTCTGGAGCCGCTGTCGTCTCCGTTCTCAGTTACAGCATCACGAGCGTTGTGCTGAGCCTCGTATGGAGGCGGGGTCGCTCGCCAGCCGCTTTTGGTGAGGCCGTATGACCAAGACGCCATTGATCTCTGTTCTTACGCCTGCGTACAACGCCGGAAAATACCTGGCGGAGTTGCTCGACAGCGTCGCCAGCCAGGACTTCGAGCGCTACGAACATCTGGTGATCGACGACGGTTCGACAGACAACACCAGGGAGATCCTCGCGAGCCGGGCGAACGCGAACCCACGATTGCGCTGGTACTCCCGGCCCAACAGGGGTCAATACGAAACGCAAAATGAGCTTCTGAGACTTGCCCAGGGTGAGGTCATCTGCATCATCTGTGCGGACGATATGTACGCCGGACCGGGGGTGCTTTCCCTGGTCGCGAAGCAATTTGCTCGGGTTGCGGATTTGGATGTCCTGTTTGGGCGTACACCGCGATATTGTCCCTATATCTTCGATCCGGACCTGCCGCGCTGGCTGGCTCGACCGCTGATGCCCCACCTGCTCTGCATTCAACACTGCTCGCTGTTTGTGAGGCGCGAGTTTCTCTCCAGGAACAACCTCTATTTCGACAATTCCTACCGTATGCGGGGCGACTGGGACTGGATAATTCGGGTTTTTCGCGCAGCCGGCCGCATCCAGTCGATTCGTGTTTCCCTCGCGCTTTGGCGTCATCACCCGGAGCAGACCTCGGTGGTCGCCGTGGATGCGGGACAGAAAGAGAGCCGGAGAGTTTGCGCTGCCTATGGAAGTAGTTTCTTTCTGCACAGACTCCTTAGGGCTGGGGCGTTTGTTTACTCACAGGCAATTCACGTGGCAACACTGGTGGGTGTCACGGGACCCGGATCTGTGGGACGCAAGCTGTTGAAGTTTCTCCGCCTGAAAATTGCGCCACCCTGTGGGCGTGCGCAAAGCGGGGATTTAGGAGCGACAAATCGGTGAAGATAATGCGCGATTTGCCGGACACCGGCCTGCTCGTTCAGTTCCCCGAATTGGGACCGACAGTTTGGAGCCTACGTCCGTCCCAGGGGGATGTCTCTTCGAACACGGAACGGGCAGCGCTTGGACCCCGTTGGATCAGCAAGCCTGCTGTTCTGGCTTTCTGCTTTGGACCAGCCCTGGGGATGACCCTGCTGTCCTTCGCTGTCCCCGTGCCGGGACTTATGCTGCTCGGGCACGTCGCCCTGGGCCTGTCGGCATTCTTTTCTCTACGGCTCCTCAGCGATCGACCTCTGCTGAATCCAATTCAGGCCTTTGTTCTGCTTTTCCAGTGGTGGTTTGGAGTGGGTCCCGCGGCATGTGCGCTCTTCTACTGCCTCGCGGGCGATAGCTACACCATGGAAGCCTACATTGCGAACGATCCGTCCGCCTTGTGGATCGTCGCTGTCGGGTTGCCCGCATACGCTATCCTGGCCCGCTCCATAACCGGGTTGATGAGCCGCGGCAACTGGCAAGCGGACTTCCTGCGCCCTTTGGGAACGTTCTATCGATTTCGGACCATTGCGGCTTTTGCGACCATAGCAGCTGTCGTCCAGATCGTGCTCTCGCTTTTTGGACACTTCGACATTTATCCGTTCGAAACGGCTCACTATCTCGGTCGCCAGACAACCGCATCCATTTGGCTCGCGATGGTGGCATGTATTGCCCCCGTGGGGAGCTTCGCGCTGCTCGCGTTGCTGCCGCATCTGGTGGGTCCACGAACGGCAGGATCCTGGCAACTCAAGGTGTTGGCCGCCCTGGGCCTCGCCGTCTCCACTTGGTTTGCCCTCAGTTCCGGTTCGAAAGGCCTTATTGTTCAGCCCGCTATGTGGGCGGTTGCCATTTACATATCCTGGCGGCAGCGGTTGCCCTGGCTCGTTCTGATTGGCGCATCGCTGGCCTTCCTCGTCTTTGTGGAACCATTTGTGGCAGTCACCCGTATAGCTGCTCAGAAAGCCTCCCTGACCTCCGAGGATCAGCAGGAGTTCTTCAGGGAGAGCCTTGCGCATTTCTCTTTCGGAGACATAGGCTGGCGCGAATGGAATGTGGAGTCACCTTTTCGAGCCATCTACCCACACGCGGTCCGGGTTGCCGATCAGAGCAATCTGTTACACGGGCCATGGGCTGGGGAATCGCTGCGAGAAGGCTTTTTGACCATCATTCCGCGCGCTCTGTCACCCAATAAACCAGACTCCAATATGGGCCACTATTTCGCCCAGCAGCTTGGTGATCCCAGTGCGATCTACCCCAACCAGAATATAGCCATTTCCGTTCCCTTCGAATTCGTCGGCGACTATGGCTGGCTGGCTGGCGTCGCCAGCTTCGCGCTGATCGGTCTCACATGGCCCACCTTCATTTGTTTTCTTCTGACACCGACCAGACTTTCGACGCATCCGCTGATGCCCTACCTCCTCTCAGTACTTCTGGTCTTTGAGCAGGGCGCCGGACAATTCATAAACTCCGCGAAAGTCCTGATTTTTCCGCTCGCGGCGGTCGCCGCTGTCTCGTTTGTGTTTAACCGAAAGCTTTAACCCCGAATGCCTTTATCGTCGATCGTTCATTTCCAGCGCAGGCCGTTCTGCGCAAACCACAGCATCGAACGCGTATTCGACGCGGTTCGTGGCGCGATGGCGGGAGAGGATGTCCGGGTACATGTCTGCCCGTATCCGAGTCGGGGCATCGGCAGGCGAATCGCCAACCTGCTGGCGGCGGCCTGGGCTCGAGGGGAGATCAATCACATCACCGGCGACGTCCACTATCTGACGCTCCTGCTGCCGAAGGATCGCACGCTGCTCACGATCCACGATTGCCGCAGCATGATCCGCCTTGGAGGCGCGCGGCGAATCATCTTTCAGTGGCTCTGGCTGAAGATCCCGGTCCGTCGTGCCGGACTCGTGACGGTTGTTTCCGAGCAAACCCGGCAGGAGGTTCTGCGCTATACCGGCTGCCCCGAGTCAAAGATTAGCGTGGTCGCAAACCCCGTCAGTGGCGCCCTGCTGCCATTGCCGCGGCCATTTCGATGCGAGCGCCCCACAATTCTGCAAGTGGGAACGGCAGACCACAAGAATCTGACGCGCGTTGCCGAAGCGCTGGCCGGAGTACCGTGCACACTGCGGATCGTGGGGCGGATCGCTGCCGAAGCTGAGGCGGCGCTGAGAGCGTCATGCATCGCCTACAGCTCATGTGCCGAGGTGAGTGACGAACAGATGGCAAAGGAATATGCGGCTGCGGACATGGTCGTCTTCTGCTCGATGTACGAAGGCTTTGGGATGCCGATTGTCGAAGCGAATGCGGTTGGCCGGCCAGTGGTGACCAGCGATCGGGAGCCGATGCGGAGCGTCGCGGGTGGGGCTGCCTGTCTGGTGGATCCCTGCGACTTGGTTTCAATCCGGGCCGGGGTGCTGAAGGTGATCGAAGACGCGGGCTATCGCGAGGCGCTGATCCGGACCGGCTACGAAAATGCGCGACGCTTCAGCGCGGACACTGTAGCCGCCGCGTACCTGGCGGCGTACAACGAGTTGGCGCAGAAGTCGCGCCTGACCGTCGCGCTGGCGGCAAAGGGAGAACCGTCGCGTGTACGCTGAAACCAGACTCGCTGCGGGAGAGGAATCGTTTGCCGGCTCCCGCGCACCGGGCCCGGAGCCGGTTGCGGCCCCGGGCCGTCGCCCTGTAATCCTGATTTTCGTGGCGCACTACTTGCCCGGGTTCAGTGCGGGGGGACCGGTGCGCAGCATCGCTAACCTGGTGAACTATCTCGGCGATGAGTACGATTTCAGGATCGTCACCTCGGACCGCGATCTCGGTGACCGGCAGTCATTTCCCGGCGTGACGGCCGATGTCTGGACGCGGGTCGGCAGGGTCGAAGTGTTCTACGCGCGCAGCGGCCCGGGCTGGATACTGCGATGCCGACGGATCCTCCGCGATGTGCGCCCGGATCTGCTGTACATCAACAGCTTCTTCGGCCGGAGCTTTTCGATGGCGGTGCTGCTGGCGTGGTGGTCCACACGCAGGCAGGTGCACTGCGGTCTGCTGTTGGCTCCGCGCGGAGAGTTCTCACAGGCAGCGCTCGGTTTGAAGCGAAGGCGCAAGGCGGCTTACATCCGGATGGTGAAGCTGCTGCGCTCGCACAGCAAGGTACTGTGGCATGCGTCCAGTGCGGCTGAAGCCGCCGACATCCTGCGCGCGCTCAGTCATGGTGACGGCATTGCCGTGGCCGGGCCGATCTCCTCCGCGGCACCTGCGGTCGCCACCGCACTCGACGTGCCACCCAACTGGAGCGGGGAAACGCGGGAGTTTCCTCCAAAACCTGTCGGTTCGCTGCGAATCATCTTTCTGGCGCGCATCGTCCCCATGAAGAACCTGGCGGAGGCGCTCGTCGCCGTGCGCCCGCTGCGGGGAAACATCCGCTTCTCTGTTTGCGGTCCGCGCGAGGATAAAGACTGCTGGGAGCATTGCCGGCGATTGGCAGAAGACATGCCTGCGAATATTACGGTGGAGATGGCCGGCCCGGTACCGCACGACCAGGTTCGGCAAACCCTGCTGGCGCACGATGTGTTTTTGCTGCCGACCCTGGGGGAAAACTTTGGCCATGGGATCGCTGAGGCTCTGCAGGCGGGCTGCCCGCTTGTCATCAGTGATCGGACGCCGTGGCGCCACCTTGAGGAACTCGGAGTGGGCTGGGATTTGCCATTGCGCGATTTGACGATCTTCACTCGAGTGCTGCAACACTGCGCGGATATGGCTCCTGGTGAATTCGATCGCTTCCGCAGGCGCGCCCGAGCCCACGGCCTTGCGGTTAGCAACGATCCCCGCATCCTGAACCAAAATCGGGAGATGCTGAACGCAGCCCTGCAGACCCGATCGGTGAAGGCATGCGCAGCCCTGCAGGGCGCAAAACGGGTGCAGCTGTTTTCGGGAGAGAGCCGGTGAGAGCGTTGGTTACCGGAGGCGCGGGTTTCATCGGCTCGAATCTCGCGGTTGCCTTGCTGGAACGCGGTGACTCGGTCGTCATTCTCGACGATCTCTCCTCAGGGTGCGTCGCGAATGTTCCCGTTTGCGCAGGGGCTCAGTTCATGCGCGGTGATGTTCGCGATTTCCGCACGGTTTGCGGAGCGATGGAAGGGGTCTCGTGCGTGTTTCATCTCGCCGCTTCGGTCGGCAACAAGCGCTCCATCGATCATCCCGTCAGGGATGCGGAGATCAACGTCCTTGGTACTCTTCAGCTGCTGGAAGCAGCGCGCACAGCCGGTGTCCGCAAGATCATAGTGTCTTCTTCGGCCGCGATTTTTGGCGAACTGAAGACACTGCCCATCCGCGAAGATCATCCGCTTGAACCCGACTCACCCTATGGCGCGAGCAAGCTCTGTGCGGAAAAGGAATCTTTAGCCTTCTGCAAACTTCATGGCATCGAAGCCGTCTGCCTGCGCTACTTCAACGTTTATGGTCCGCGCCAGCGCTTCGATGCGTACGGCAACGTTATACCCATTTTTGTTTTTCAGGCTCTGCGGGAAGAGACCTTGACTGTTTTCGGGGATGGCGAACAGACGCGCGACTTCGTTTATGTGGACGACGTCGTGCAAGCCAATCTGAAAGCGGCAGACACTCCTGGGGTGAGCGGAGCGTTCAACATCGGAAGTGGCATGCGTATCAGTATCAATGGCCTGCTGAACTGCCTGGGATCGACCATGGAGGCGTTACCGCGAGTTCGCTACGCTCCGGCACGCGTGGGCGATGTGCGCGACAGTCAGGCAGACATCGCGGCAGCGCGCGCCGCTTTCGGATTTGAGCCGCGAGTCGGGCTGGCCGCGGGTCTTGCCGATTACGTTACCTGGGCTCGGCAGGAGGGGTTTGCTCTTGCTCCCTAAGGTACTGGTGCTCGGGGCCTCGGGCATGCTCGGCCACAAGATGTTTCAGGGATTGCGCAGCGCCTTTCCGTCCACGACAGCGATCATGCGCAGGAGGAAGACCGCGCCGCCGTTTTGCGATATCGGCCTCTTCCATAGTTCCGATGTTTACGATGGTGTCGACTGCCTCGACACAGACTTGCTGCACCACACGCTAGCCGATATCAAGCCTGACTTTATCGTGAACTGCGTCGGAATTATCAAACAGCGAACGCAAGCCAACGATGCCGCGGTCAGCCTTGAGATCAATGCGCTACTGCCCCATCGACTGGCACAATGGGCTCATTCATGGGGTGGCCGTGTCATTCATTTCTCCACGGATTGCGTCTTCTCCGGCGCGTGCGGCGATTACACAGAACAGGATCCATCGGACGCACTGGACCTGTATGGGCGGTCCAAATTCCTGGGTGAAGTGGTGAAAGCGAATGCGCTCACCCTGCGCACGTCGATGATCGGACGCGAAATTGGCGAACATGTTTCCCTGTTGGACTGGTTTCTTGCGCAAAGAGGCGGAAGGGTTTATGGCTATCGCCGCGTCGTCTACTCAGGCGTCACCACCAACCACCTGGCGGATCTTGTCACGGTCATAATCCGGAACTACCCGGAACTATCCGGTCTGTTTCAGGTTGTAAGTGCCCCGCTCTCAAAATACGAACTGTTGTGTCTGCTGCGCGACGCTTATTCGGCGGACATCCTCATCGAACCGGACGACGAAGAGGTCTCCAACCGCAGTATGCGTGGCGACAAACTGCGGAGGGCCATTGGCTACGTGGCGCCTCCGTGGTTGGATATGGCGCAGCAGCTGGCAGCCGATCCGACTCCGTACGAAAGGTGGTCGTCTCAATGAACCTTCTTGAAGGCAAGCGTGTACTCATTACTGGAGGTACGGGTTCGCTCGGCAAAACGCTGGTGAGGCGGCTGCTGCGCGGCGAGATGGGGCATCCGGCCAAAGTTATTGTTTTCTCGCGCGACGAGGCGAAGCAGTACTTCATGCGACTCGACTATCAGAATCGCAGGGCCGCGACCGACGAGATTACCTATCGCAATTTCGAACAGCTGCTCGAATTTCGCATCGGCGATGTGCGAGACTTTGGGAGCGTGGCCGCAGCGCTGCGCTGCGCCGACGTTGTTATCCATGCGGCGGCGATGAAGCAGGTGCCGGCCTGCGAATACTTTCCTTCCGAGGCGGTTCGCACCAACATCCTCGGCGCGGAAAACATTGTTCGTGCCATCCAGGAGCACACTCTGCTGGTTGAGACTGTAATCGGGGTCTCTACCGACAAGGCCTGCAAGCCGGTCAACACCATGGGTATGACCAAAGCTGTGCAGGAGCGCATGTTCATTCAGGGCAATCTGCGCTGTCCTGGAACCCGGTTCGTGTGTGTTCGCTATGGCAACGTTCTAGCGTCGCGCGGCTCCGTGATCCCTCTCTTTCACGAACAGATTCAGAATGGTGGACCGGTGACGATCACCACTCCCGAGATGACCCGTTTTCTGATCAGCCTCGATGACGCAGTTGACACGGTGTTCGCGGCCCTCGCTCAGGCCAGGCCGGGCGAGATCTTCGTTCCACGCGCACCCTCGGCCCGCATCGTCGACGTGGCCAAAGCACTTATCGGCGACAGACCGATCTCCACCCAGGTGAATGGCATTCGTCCCGGCGAAAAGATTCACGAAATCATGGTCAGCGACGAGGAGGCGGCCCGCACCGTGAAACGCGGGAGATGGTATGCCATTCTGTCCATGCTTCCGGAACTTCGCGTCGATCGTGGTATCGAAGCTTCTCTGCCGAAGGAATATAGCTCACAGGACTGTGTGCTCAGTGCGAATGGAACCAGAGATCTTCTGAGGCGTAACCGGCTGCTCCTCGACGACGCGAAACTTCCTGCAATCCGGCCTGGGCGGGAAATTCAGCAGAGTGAGTTGCTGCGATGAAAGTGATGACGATCCTTGGCACCCGACCGGAGATCATCCGCCTGAGTGCCGTCATTCCTTTGCTGGATGGACAAGCGGAGCACACGCTGGTGCACACCGGGCAGAATTTCGAGGATGGCCTGAGCCGAATCTTTTTCGAGGAGCTGAATGTTCGTACGCCCGATATCTTTATGGGAGTTCGTGCAGCGACGTTCTCAGGCCAGATCGGCCAAATCCTCGAGAGGAGCGAGATGCTGTTTGACCAGGTCCGTCCCGACCGGCTCCTGATCCTGGGCGACACGAACAGCGGGCTGTCGGCAATTGTCGCGCGCCGTTTGGGAATTCCGGTCTATCACATGGAGGCAGGCAATCGTTGTTTCGACGACCGGGTACCTGAGGAGATCAACCGCCGCATCATTGATCACTGCAGTACCGTGCTGATGCCCTACACCCGTCGCAGCCGCGACAATCTGCTGGCCGAAGGCTTCGCCTCGAATCGGATCTTTGTCACCGGCAACCCAATCCGGGAGGTGATGGACAACCATTCGACCTCAATCGAGGCCAGCGCCATTCTTGGTGACCTGAACCTCAAAGAGAAGCGTTTCTTCCTGGCAACAGTTCATCGCGCTGAGAATGTCGATCGGGAAGACCGGCTGCGTGGTATCCTCGCGGGTCTCGAGTCGGTCTGGCAACGATATGGTTATCCGGTAGTGCTTCCTGTTCATCCGCGGACCAGGTCGAAATTTGAGCGGTTCGAAATTCTGCCCGACCGCGCAGCGTTTCGGCTGATCGAACCACTGGGCTTTGTTGATTTCCTTCGTCTGGAACAAGCTGCGGCTTGTGTGCTCTCTGACAGCGGCACCGTTCAGGAAGAGGCCTGCATTCTCGGTATACCGAATGTGACCCTCCGGGACGTGACCGAGAGGCCGGAGACACTCGAATGCGGTTCGAACGTCCTGGCCGGGGCAGATCCGGATGCAATTGAGCGAGCCGTAGTCCTTGTCATGAACCGTGATACAGCCTGGACGCCGCCCGCTGAATACCTTGCGAAAGACGTAGCGAAGCGAGCCTGTCGCGTCATTCTGAGTTGTCGTACCTCGGATCCAGCTGAACTGCAGTGGCAGTCGTCTAAGAACAATGAAGATACTCTTACTGACGCAGTGGTTCGACCCTGAACCGTGCTTCAAGGGTCTCGCCTTCGCGCGCCAGCTCGCGCGCCGCGGCGACACGGTCGAAATCCTAACGGGCTTTCCGAACTATCCGGACGGCAAAGTGTATCCGGGTTACCGCATACGCCCCTGGCAGGTGGAATGGATGGAGGGATTCCGCGTCTGTCGCGTCGCACTCTATCCGAGTCACGATCGCTCGCCGTTTCGGCGTTCTCTGAACTATGTGAGCTTTGCTTTGGGGAGCGCGCTGCTTGGCCCTGTTCTGGTTCACCGCCCCGATGTGATTTACGTTTACCATCCTCCGGGAACGATTGGTTTTCCGGCGCTGCTTCTGCGGCGGTGGTTTTCGGCCCCTGTTGTTTACGATGTACAGGACTTGTGGCCCGATGCGATCGCAGCCACAGGGATGATATCCCATCCCCTGCTGCTGTCATGGCTCGACCGGTTCTGCCGGTTCGTGTATCGCCATGCAGACCAAGTGGTCGTCCTCTCGCCGGGGTTCCGCACGGCGCTCGTTGGTCGCGGTGTACCGCAGAACCGGATTCAGGTGATTTATAACTGGGCCCCCGATGAGGCAATCGAACCTTCCGCCGAATCTGTGTCGAGTTACAAGCGCACGGATGAGTTCAGAGTGGTATTTGCGGGTACGATGGGATTCGCCCAGGCGCTTGACGCAGTTCTCGCAGCAGCTGCTCAATGCTCTGTCAGCGTGCCCCAGGCTCGATTTGTCTTTGTGGGCGGAGGCGTCGAGCGACGCCGTCTAATAAGGGAGGCACAGAACCGTCATCTGAACAACGTTGAGTTCGTTCCGCGTCGGCCGCCATCCGCTATGCGGGCCATCTTCGATCAGGCCGACGCTCTCCTCGTCCACCTGAAAGACGATCCCTTGTTTGCCATGACGATTCCATGCAAGACCCAGGCCTATCTGGCTTCGGGACGACCGCTGATTATGGCCGTGCGCGGCGATGCGGCGCGGTTAGTCGAACGCGCCAACGCCGGAGTGCTGGCCGAGCCTGAAGATCCCGACAGTATTACCGCTGCCGTAAAGAAGGTGGCTTCCCTCTCGGCGGAGGATCGTGAGCGGATGGGCGCCGCCGGCAAAGCCTTTTATCAGTCGGAACTGGCGATTGATGTTGCCGTCGATCAGTTCCGCGACTTATTTTTTCGGCTCATCTGTGAAGCGAATGGCTGGGATGGCACTTCCGCAAAGGTTACGTCGTGAAGAGAATCTTCGATCTGACCGTGGCGATTGCGGCGACGATCCTGCTGTTGCCGGTCCTCCTGGCGGTCGCGATCGCGGTTCGCATAGCTTTGGGGCATCCTGTTCTGTTCCGGCAGACGCGCCCCGGCTACAGGGAGCAGCCTTTCACGCTCCTTAAGTTTCGTACGATGACGGACGCAGTGGACGGTCGCGGAGTACCTTTGCCCGATGAGGAGCGCCTTACCCGCACGGGACATTTCCTGCGACGCACTAGTCTGGACGAACTTCCTCAGCTCTGGAACGTGCTCAGGGGCGAGATGAGTTTGGTCGGGCCCCGGCCGCTGCTGCTCAGGTATCTGCCACGCTACACGCCCGAGGAGCGGCGCAGGCATGAGGTAATGCCAGGTCTGACCGGCTGGGCTCAGGTGACGGGCCGAAATTGCCTCGACTGGCGCCGGAAACTGCAACTTGACACCTGGTATGTGGAACATCGAAGTTTGTGGCTCGATCTTCGCATTATCGCAATGACTCTCCGAACTCTCCTTCTGCGACAAGGGGTCAGTCACAACGGGCATGTCACCATGCCGGAATTTCTCGGATCCTCGACAGGACACGACGTATGAGACCTCTGATTTTGTGGGGCGCGGGCGGCCACGCAGCCGTCGTTTTGGAGATCGCCAATGCTATGGGGTGTTTTGACCCTGTCGCACTGGTGGACGACGGACAGCCCGCTTGCTCTTCTCTGCCTGCTCCTCTTCTGGGCTCCAGCCGGGTGCTAATGAATCTCCCTGAGGGGGAGAGGTGCGATTTCCTGGTATCCATTGGTGACAATCGGGCTCGGGCCCGCTGTTTCGAAGCAGGGTTGCGCACGCGATGTTTGCCTGCCACGCTGATCCATCCCACAGCGATCGTCTCTCCCTCGGCAGTCATCGGCGCCGGCACGGTGATCATGGCGCGTGCCGTGATCAATGCCAGATCCGTAATCGGGCGAAACTGCATCATCAACACCGGGGCCGTAGTAGAGCACGATTGCCTGGTTGCTGATCACGTCCACATTGGGCCAGGAGTTCTTCTGGGAGGAGGCGTTCAGATTCAGCCTTATGTTTCAATGGGGCTCGGAGCCATTGCACTGCCCAGGACAGCGATCGGTGATTCAGCCATCGTCGGGGCGGGCTCCGTGGTTCTGGATGTTGTTCCAGCCCTGGCCACGGCTGTTGGTGTTCCGGCACGTATTGTCGCGCGAGTTCCTGTCTATTCCAGCGAATGAAACGTATTCTCCTTTCAATTCCGCATATGTCCGGTGAGGAACAGGCCTGGATACATGAGGCTTTTGCTTCCAACTGGCTGTCCACAAAGGGTCCGAACCTCGGTGCCTTTGAGCGGGCGATCGAGCAGCGCACGGGAGTGCGTGCGGTTGCGCTGAGCTGCGGTACCGCGGCCATTCATCTCGGTTTGAGAGCGATGGGTGTCGGCCAGGGTGATCGCGTTTTCTGCTCCACGCTCACCTTTGTAGCCAGCTGCAATCCCATTCGCTACCTGGGCGCGGAACCAGTCTTTCTCGATAGCGAGCGGTCCAGTTGGAATCTGGATCCGAACGTCCTCGAAGATGCTCTCCGTCATAGCGCCGTTCAGGGTCGGCTTCCGCGCGCGCTGGTTGTCGTCCACCTGTACGGACAGTGCGCGGATATGGATCCCATCCTCTCTCTGTGTCGCGAATATGGCGTCGGTGTGGTGGAAGACGCCGCGGAAGCTCTCGGCGCAACCTATAAGGGTCGGCCGGCCGGCACCCTGGGTGATGTCGGAGTGTTTTCTTTCAACGGAAACAAGATCATCACGACGACCGGCGGGGGAGTACTCGTGTCGCCGCACGCCGAGGTTGTCGATCGGGCCCGTTTCTGGTCGCAGCAGGCGCGGGACCTGGGCGATGCTTACCAGCATTCAGAGACTGGTTACAACTACGGGATGAGCAATGTTCTTGCGGGAATTGGCCTCGGCCAGCTCCACGTGCTCGATCTGCGAATTCAGCAGCGGCGCGCGATTGCTTTTGGTTATCGCGACGCCTTCGCCGATCTTGCCGGCATGACCTTCATGCCGCAGGCGCCCTACGGACTCCATACGAACTGGCTCAGTTGTTTTCTTGTCGACGAGCGCGAGCTGGGACTCTCCCGCGACGCATTGATTCGAAAGTTGGACGATGCCGGCATTGAAGCCCGTCCCGTGTGGAAGCCCATGCATCTGCAGCCTCTGTATACAGACTGCGAAATCTGGGGCGGAAGAGTAGCAGAGGATCTTTTCCACATGGGCATTTGTTTGCCCAGTTCCAGCAGCCTCGCTGGCGAAGAACAGCTACACGTAATCGACACAGTCCGCACGGCCGCGAAAACGCGGGCGCAACAGCAAACACACCAGCTCGCTGCCAGGCCGCTGCCTGTACACGGTTAGCTGGGAAACAGACCTATGCGTAAACTCCGGCATTCTTCGATCAACTCTGCCGCGATCCGCTGCGGGCTCGTTTGCGGTTGTCAAGCCGTGATGTTTGCTTTTGCCGGAATCTCGGCCTTTCTACTTCGGTTCGATTTCAGTATTCCGTCCAACTACTTGCGCGACTTTGCATGGGCCGTCCCCATCTGGGTCGCGGTCAAGACTCTGACCTTCCAGCTCGCCAAGCTGAACCGGCGGGGCTGGCGGTATGTGTCCTTCGTCGATCTTTACCGCCTGGCGGTCGCCAATTCCATTGCCTGCATCGTGAGCTGCGGCATCATCCTACTTCTGCTGCCACGAGGGTTTCCCCGGTCGCTCTATTTTATCGACTTCACCGTGTGCGTTCTGGGAACCGCGAGCCTTCGGGCGTCGGTGCGTATGATCGCAGAACTGACGAGAATGCCTCGGGACGCAGGAGGGAAACGGGCGCTGATCTACGGCGCGGGTGATGCGGGTATCACTCTGCTGCGGGAAATCCGCAACAATCCCCGGTTACCTTATCACGTGGTCGGTTTTATTGACGATTGCGCCAGGAAGCGGAACCTGCGCCTGGCCGGCGTCTCGGTGATGGGCCAGGGCGATGAGGTCGAGACACTGGTCGCAAAACTCGTGGTTGATATCATCCTGATCGCCATCCCCTCGGCAACCGGCGCCGAAATGAAGCGCATTCTCGAGTTGTGCAGAGCGGCAGGTGCCGAATGCAAGACGGTTCCCGGATTGACTGAAGTGATCGAGGGCCGCGCCCTTACTCGGCAGATTCGCGATGTAGCGGTCGAGGATCTGCTGGGCAGGACCCAGATTTGTCTGGAAGAGGAGCAGATTCGGCGAGTCCTCGAAGGCCGCGTCGTACTCGTCACCGGTGCAGCAGGTTCCATCGGCTCTGAGCTGTGCAGGCAAATTGCGCGCTTTCAGCCCAGGTGCATGGTCGGCTTCGATCTCGCGGAGTCGCCGCTCTTTGAAATTGACCGGGAAATGCGTCAGCAATTCCCATCGGTTCCGTTTCATCCTGAGATCGGCAGCATACAGAACCGCATCCGGCTCAACGAGATCTTCGATCGCTATCGGCCTTCCGCGGTCTATCATGCGGCTGCTTACAAACACGTACCACTCATGGAGTCGCATGTCTTCGAGGCCGTCGAGAATAACGTCTTCGGAACCCGGAACGTCGCTGTAGCGGCGGCCGAATCCGGCGTTGCCGATTTTGTCCTGATTTCTTCCGACAAGGCTGTGCGCCCTGGCAGCATTATGGGCGCAACCAAGAGGATCGCAGAGTTGTTGCTGGCTTCTTCGCAGAACGGACATACCAAATATGTTGCCGTCCGGTTCGGCAATGTTCTCGGCTCCAGCGGAAGCGTGATTCCCATCTTCAAGGAGCAAATCGCCGTCGGTGGTCCAGTCACGGTCACCCACCCGGAAATGCGCCGCTTTTTTATGACCGTTCCCGAAGCCTGCCAGCTTGTGCTGCAGGCTGCCGCTATCGGTCGGGGCGGCCAGATCTGCGTGCTGGACATGGGCGAACCGGTCCGGATTCTCGATCTGGCCCGCAATCTGATCACCTTGTCCGGACTTCGCCCCGATCAGGACATCCGAATCGAGTTCACCGGCGTACGGCCCGGCGAAAAGCTCCATGAAGAGCTGAGCACCGTTTTGGAAGATACAGTGCCGACCAGTCACGAAAAGATCCGCATCTTCGAAAGCGGAACCATGGAGCGCTTCACCCCGGAAAAATGGCTCGAGACTCTTGGCACGATTTGTGAGCGTCGCGATCTGCCACAACTGATTGCCACCATCCGCGCCGTCGTGCCTGACTATACGCCGAGCGCCGACCTCCTGAAACAGCTCATCGGCAGAACAGACCCCTCCTTTGCCTCGGGCCTCCAGACATCCCCCCCGGATCGGTTTGTTGCTGCCGATTAGCCGGGAGCTTGCACTAAATGCCCGCAGAAACGTGGTCCATGCTCGTCTCCTGCGTCTGCCACCCCTTTCGCGCCGCCTTGATGCAACGATGATCGCGTAGCACCGGAGTTCAGGAGCCAAGTCATCAAAAGACACGGAGACAGACGAAGCATACGACGGAGTTCAAGGATCGACGTTGTGGTTCTCAGACTAGCTTTGATCCTCATTCTGCTTGCAGGCATCGCGTGGAACATGCGTACGGCGATCGCGGATCAGCTTGCGTCTGGCAACCAGCCCGCTGCGCTTCGGCTTGCGATGCGTCTCGATCCTGCAAACGCTACCTATCCCGCGCACCTCGCATGGGAGCTGCAGGTGGCCGATCCTACCGCCGCGGAGTTTCTCTTCCGACGTGCCCTGCGGCTCAACCCTTATGATTCCAGCTCCTGGATCAACCTCGGGCTGCTCGAGGAAGTCCAGGGAGACAAGGTCGGGGCCGAAGACAATTTGCTTCATGCCGCGAGGGTTGACCTGACATGGATGCCCGCCTGGTCGCTCGCGAACTTTTATTTCCGCTGTCAGCGCTGGGATGCGTTCTGGTCGTGGGCGCAAAAGGCGGCTCAAATGGCCTCCGACGACATAACTCCCTTGCTGCGGCTTGCCTGGTATCTCGCTCCCAATGAAACTGAAATCCAGGATCGGCTCCGTATGTGGCGACCGGAGATGCAACGGCAGTTTCTTTGGTTCCTTATGGTGCAGGGCGATCCGGCTGCGATCGCCGGGTGGGGGAACCATGCCCTCACCACGGGTGCGATGCTTCCCGGGGAGGACCTCATGGCTGCGAGCGAATGGCTCATCGAGCACAAGCGCCCTGATCTGGCACTGCCCCTCTGGAACGGCCTTGCCGCTCGTCATCAAATTCCGTTTCCTCCTCTTAATCCCGGTTCCGGTGACGCTGTGACCAATGGCAACTTCGTCAGGCAACCGCTCTCTCGTGGTTTCGACTGGCGCATGACCCATCCTGACGGCGTGAGCAATTCCTCCGATACTGATCCACCTGGCCTCGGGCTGGAGTTTTCGGGGAGGGAATCGGATAGCTTCCTGCTGCTCTCCGAAATCGTGCCGGTTCAACCGGAAGAACCCTATACGCTTTCCATTGAGTCAACTTCGTCCGACGTTGTGCCTGGTAGTGGACTGGAACTGGCGGCAGCTGACGCCGCCTCGGGACTAATTCTGGCCCGGACGCCCGGCTTCGCTGCAGGAAGCCAGCCGAGCGAGGTCTGCTTTACAACACCGCAAGGCGTCCGTTTCCTTACGCTGATGGTCGGCTATCAACAGCAGCCCGGAACGGTTCGCATCGAAGGTCACTTGACCATCCGCAAAGTCAGTCTTGTTCTCGGAACCACTGCCTGTGCGCTGCTTTCCGCACCTCCGCGGAATTGACGGAAGCTTTTGCAATCCGCCACACACCCAAAAGCCCCGATGAGGACTCGATCCGCGGTATAGCCTTGGCAGGCGGATCCACTGCTGGCCTGCCTACGACGCCCCCGGGAGCATCGTACCTGAAAGGAATGCTGCCCCCAAAAGATCGTGTGGGCGCAGAAAGCTCGCTGTGATATCGTTTTTGACACAAAAGCTCCTGACGGTGACCCTTATGCTCAGGAATCTGCAATCGGCTGTTGCGCTTCTCACCTGCGGCTGTATGGCCGGATACGCATCTGTCCCTATCGGCATCGGCATTTTGGTCACGGACAGGCCAGCTCTGGTGGACGGCATCTCTATCCGCGGAAATGCCACCCTATTCTCCGGCAATGTTGTCCAGGCGGCCTCTGCGTCGTCGTCTTTGCGGTTTGCCGATGGATCCAGCCTGGTACTTCAGCCAGGAGCGCAGGTCCGGGTGTTCCGCGACTCTTCCGTCCTCGAGCAGGGGGTTGCAACGCAGACCGGCAGCACTCGGCGCGAGCTGATTGTTGACGGGCTCGCGATTATCGCTTTGTCCGAGCACGGTGCCGTTGCCGCGGCATGGCGTGACGGTTCACATTTTCAGGCCGTGGCCGACAATGGGCCTGCTGAAGTTCGCACCCCGGTCGGAAAGCTGGTTGCCCGACTCAATCCCGGTGAGAGCCGAAACTTTACGATAAGCGCCGCTTCCTCCGCTCTGCAGGCCCAGGAGAAAGAGGCCCCGCCCTCCGGGCCACCGATCACCGTAAGGGGCATCGTACGTCAGGATGCCGACGGCGAATTCAGGATCACCAACGATGCCGATGGCGCCGAGTACCTTCTGGGAGGCAGCTTCCCGCTCAGTTCCATCGGCGCCTCCGTTGAGATTCGCGGTATCGTAATCAAAACCAGCACCAGCCTCATGTGCGACACGCCCTCCGCTACAGGCGGCAGGGCCGCCTGCCAGCGGATCCTGGCCCATTCGACGCGCGTGCTTGCAGCCGGTTCTACGCCAGCCGGCTCGACGAAGGCAGAAGGACAGCCGCCCAACCAGCCGAACCCGCCCACGCCGACCGCCGAGGGAACGCATTGGCATTCCGGAACAGTCATCCTGATCGCTGCGGTTGCGGGTGGAGGAGCTCTGGTTGCGCTTCTTACGCTCAGTATGGGGAAAGGCTCGTCAACTTCCACCAGCGCTCCCTGAAAGATCGAGTCAGTCCATCGCCAGATCGGTAGCCCATCAGTCGAGTTCTGCATCGGAGACCGCAATACGCGGCTCGTCGTTGCTCGGTTCGATGGCGACGGCCATCCCCAGAGTCAGGAAAACCCATGCACCCGTTACGGGTCGCGAAAATGGGTAATCGAGAGCCGCGTGTACCAGCACTCCGATGACGCCCAGAGCCCAGACCGATCGCCATGCCGGCCTTAGCGCGCGAATGGCCAGCGCCAGCATGGCCACACCCGTCGGCAGGCCGCCTTCCGCAACCCACTGTAGCCAGTCGCAGTGGGCCTCGTTGACGAATCGTCCAGTGTCGGCCACAGCAAAGGCAGGATAAACGGAGGCCCAGCATCCCAGACCGAATCCGGTCCACGGGCGCGCTCGAATCATGTGCAAAGTGGCAACGACGAAGGGCAGCCGAGTTGGAAGCAGTGCTTCGGTCGCAAACCGCTCCGCAATCCTTCCCCATCCCGCTACAAGCACCAGAATCGCCGTCAGCCCCGCAAGGAACAGGACCAGGATTCTGGCCTGTGAAGCGGGCATTTGTCGCCTCTGCGCGAGCAGGGCGAGAGTGACCCCAGTTTCGCAGGTGATCAGAACCAGTCCTCCGCGGGACGCGCTTACGACCACCGACGTCAGCAGAATGCCCGCGATTCCCATATAGATCTTTGCGTTGCGCCGGTCTCTGAAGGCAAGCGACAGGGTCATCGGCAGAATGACCTCGATCATCACAGCGAAATGAGTGTGATACAGGATAGGTCCCATCACAAAGGGATAGTCCGGCGCCGGCCACAGTCCGTAAATCCTATGGGGGGAGAGAAACGCCTGCAGGATGGCCTCCGTTGCCAAAGCACATCCGAACCAGACCACTCCCGTCCGCACCTTCCGCGAGACCTCGCGATCCGAAAACAGGGAAGCGCTCAGAAAATAGACGGCCAGCCACGTCACCCACTTCCAGATCGCGGCCTCAGTTGCGGAATGGACCTGAGACCAGCCGGTGAGAAGTTGCAGGCAGCCCCATAACGCGATAAATGCGAGGGCGGCGATCGGAACGAAAGCGTTCGGCCGAGGTATCCGCCCTTTTGCCAGGGCCCAGCCAGCCAGCGCGAAAATGCAGGATTCAAAGGCGCCTGTGGCCCAGTAGGTGGGAATCCACAGTGTGAGCGTGGCCAGGGCCAGAACGGCGACCAGCAGGACTGCCACCGTCGTGTTGCAAAGGCCTTCCCTGTGGGATGGGGACCACGCCTGGATCGTCACATCAACATTTCTAGAACGGCAGGGGCGGGGAAGTATAGTGGGTCCCGGGACCAGACAGTCGTAGAACTGCGGACGTGTTGGCCGGCAATCACGCAAATTTTGAGGAGAATTTCTGTCGGAACCGTTGTACGATGCCACAATGGTGCGACGACAATGCCGCCCAAAAGGCCTCTCGTTCCCTCTGTATCCTCGGTATTTGTGGCGATCGTGAGTCTTCTCCCCCTGGACAGGTTTGTAATTGACGAAATTGCTCGTGGGCACGGCTCAGGCAACGCTGGCTGCAAGCACCGTCTGAGAGGGCGGTATATGGCGCTTCATTGGGTTGGGGTCAGTCGTGGACAAAGGGATCAGAATCGTGCACTGCAAGGCTGCGATTGCCGGCCTGATTTTGTTCGTGTTGTTCAACGGCTCGCCGCTCCATGCGCTCTTTGGCTTCGGTCATAAGAAAAAAAACATCTCCGCGCCAAACCAGCAGCTCACCCCCGAGCAGATCACTCTTCTTCGTCGTGCTGCTTACCAGGAGAAATTCCTCGTTCGGGTGATCCAGCAGCACACGCCCCTGATCCAAACCTATATCCAGCATATGCGCCAGGACCGGCAGTTCGGCGCAGTCCCGACATCCGATCTTTACCTTCTGGGCCGGGTCGACTTCCAGGGCCGCTTCAACGAGGAACTCTACAAGAAGCCCGCCGTCAGCGCTGGAACCCTCAACCTGCCCACGAATATCCTCGACAAGCTGACCGGGATTTTCCATCTGAAGATGGCTCCCAACGGCTACATGGATATGATGTTCGTCGATTTCCGAAGCTTCGATTTCGCGCACTACCGCTTCCAATTCGTACGCCGCGAGTTCCTTGGCTCGGTCCGCACTTCGGTCTTTGACGTCATGCCAAGGCCCGGTACTGGGCGGGGGCGATTCATCGGCCGCATTTGGGTTGAGGATAAGGACGGCAACATCGTCCGCTACACAGGTACCTTCTCGCATCCCGGTTTCCATCAGGTCTACTTTCACTTCGACACTTGGCGCGGCAACGTGCAGCCTTCCATCTGGTTGCCCATGGCGATTTACGTGCAGGATCGGGATTTCCGTGCGCAAAGCCACATCTGGGGTTACGGCTTCCGCCTGCCCGCCGCTGTAGTCGCCGACAATCAGACCGATATTACTGAACCGCTGGAGCAGCCTGACCGCGGCGCGCAGGACATGAGTCCTCTGGAAGAACAGCGCGAGTGGGAAGCCGAAACTGAGCGCAATGTGTTGGATCGTCTTACCCTGGCCGGGCTCCTTGCCAACCCCAGCAGCTTCGACACTGTCCTTGAGACCGTCACCAACAACCTTATTCTCGGCAGTAACCTCGTCCTTCCCGGCGATATCCACTGTCGCGTGCTCCTCACCACCACTCTCGAATCTCTGGCCGTTGGCAATACCATCATCCTCAGCAAAGGCCTCATTGACGTCCTTCCCAATGAGGAAGGCCTCGCCGCGATGCTGAGCTTCCAGCTGGCCCATATCGCCCTGCGCCATCCCATCGACACGCGATACGCCTTCACGGACAGGCTTTATTTCCCCGACGAAGATACCCTCCAGTACATCCTGATGAACCATTCCTCCGCCCAGAATGAGGAAGCCGCCACGAAAGCACTCGCCATTTTTCGTGCCTCGATTTACGGCAGCAAGGCGGCCAACGCCGGCCTATTCCTTGCACGGCTTTCACAGATGGAGCCCCATATCCCCGCACTTCTCACCCCCCGGCTGGGCGATCCGCTGACGTCTCCGTCCGGGAAACCCTGGCTGGCGGCACTCGAACAGCAGGCGCCTCCTCTCCAGCCGGACGATCTCCAGCAAATCGACGCTCTTCCTCTCGGCAGTCATCTGCGCATCGATCCATGGAGCGACGAGGTCTTCTCCCTGCACTTCAGTTCCGCGCCTGTGCTGAGCGCGCGCGATAAGATGCCCTTTGAGGTCACCCCTATCTACTATCGCCTCCAGCGCTATAAGGCGCAGGAGCCGGACGGACCATCCTCGGCGGCTGCTGTCGAGCCGTGATTCCGCTCCGCGATCATTGCTCTGTCGCCAGCTCTTTCATCGGGTCACTCACTCCGCACTCAGAATCTCTGCCTGTTTCGCGGGCATCCTCAGCACAACCTCCCGTCCACTGCCTCGCACAACATCCGAAGTCCCCACCAGGCCTTTGAAAGCCGAGCAACCCGCCAGCGCGGTTCGCCGCAGGTCCAGCTTCACTTCGCGCGCCGCATCCGATGAATTCACCACGACGACGAATCGTTTTCCGTTCTCAACGATGTGGCTGCCGGCGCAGCCTTTCTTCACATTCACGGTTCGAACGAAGACCATCGCAGAACTATCGTCGAAGAGATCCTGCTGTTGACCGGTGGCCAGAACCGGGTGCTGCAGCCGGAACTGAAACAGCTGCGCGACCCAGTCATGTACTTCAGCCTGTTCCGGCGTCCGTCCGGCCGCAGTGAACGCGCTCGGTGCATTGCCGGGAAAACCTCCCGGAAAATCCCTTCTGTTATCGGGATCTTCCCCGCCACGCATCGCCACTTCATCGCCAGAATAGATCTGTGGCATCCCGCGCAGCGTGGCCAGCAGCGCGAATGCCAGCTTCAGGTCGGCCACGCTCACTCCGGGCCGGCTTAGGAAGCGCGTGGTGTCATGGTTGCCAATGAACGTCACCAGACGTTCCGGGTGAGGATAGAGCCAGTCCTGGCCGAGCACATCAGCGACCCCGGCCAGACCACGAGTCCGACCCCCGTTCACATTCGATTCCATTTGAGAGAACGCGCGCCGAAGGGCGAACATGGTGGGAAAATCGAACAGTGTCGACAACCCCGTATCAATACCATCGCGCGACACGCCACCTGCAAAGTAAGAAGTGATGACCGGATTTCCGTTGTAAACCTCGCCGACCGTGGTGAGGTGCGGATAAAGGCTCCGTAACTGAGCATCGAGTGCAGCCCAGAAGGAGCGAGTCACATAGGGAAAGGTGTCGTAGCGCAGACCGTCCGCGGCGGTGATCTCGATCCACCAGACCACATTCTGGATCAGGTACTGCCGCACGAGGGGGTTTTCCTGATTGAGGTCGGGCAGCATGTTCGCGAACCATCCCTCGGTCACGTCACGGCCCTCCACCCCGGTCGCATGCGGATCCGTGAGTGCCGGGAAGTTGTCGCTGGCAATGCGATGATCGGCACGCGTGCCGTGAAACCAGTCCGGCATGGGAGGGTCGTCGGCCCAGGGATGATTGGCTCCAACATGATTCGGTACGGTGTCGAGCACGAACTTCATGCCGCGCTGGTGCAGATCGGCGGAAAGCTTTTGCAGGTCGGCGAGGCTGCCGAAGTGCGGGTCGGTACTGTAGAAATCGGTGGTGCTGTAGCCATGGTAAGCCTGGGCTGAGCCATCGTTGTTGTAGACCGGCGTAAGCCACAGGGTGGTGACGCCGAGTTGCTGGATGTAATCGAGATGCTGGGCGACGCCGCGAAAATCACCGCCATGCCAGCCGCGCGCCTGGTCGCGCTCCGAGGGCTGAGGATCGTTCGAGGCATCGCCATCGGCGAAGCGGTCGGTCATGATGAGGTACATCGTGTCGGCCGCGGAGAATCCGGCATGCGGCGCTGTTTTGCGGGCTTCGATCCGGAAGGGGACTGAGGCGGATCCGGCTGAACTGGTGGCGTGAATCACGACGGATGCCGGAGTGGAGCCTCGGTCGGAAAGCCAAAGAAGCGCGTAGTGCCCGTTGGCCATGACTTCGGACTGGGTCATCGAAGCGCCGGTACCCGTGACAGAAAAGCGCGCGCCTTTGAGGCGGATGCCATGAATGAGGAGCATGGGGGAGGGCAAACCCACAAACCAGCCGGGGGGATCGACTTTATCGATGCAGGGCGCCCCTGCGGAATCTGCCGTCGAGCACGATCGAGGTTCCTTGCCGCCGACGGTCTGCGCCGCTGCGAACTCGGACGCGCCGCACGCGAGCAGCAGCAAAAATACAAAGAGCAGCCTCCGCGAGCCCATCGTGGGTACACCTTTCCTGGTTCAGGTTATCGTTGGCGAGAAATGTACGTGCGGTTTGCGCCACGGCGGGAGGCCACACCGTGGCGCAGAACAGCACTTCGACGTTAGAAGGACAGGCGCAAGGCGAACTCGACCTCGCGGCTGGCCGGTGAGATGCGTGGATTGAGCAACTGGCCGAAATCCCCGTTCTGGTAGTTGCTGTCCGGAATCTGGAACTGCGGCGTGTTCGTCAGGTTGTATACCTGAGCGCGAAACTCGGTCTTCACCCGTTCCGCGATGCTGATGCTCTTCACCATGGAGGTATCCCAGGTGTGGAGTCCTGGACCGGGGAAGGCATTTCGAGGCAGGTTGCCAACGAGTCCAGCAGGTGCCGTGAATGCTCCCGAAGGGCATTTGATCCAGACATTCCACGACACGTCGGTCTTGCATCCGCCGTGATAGTCCGGGCGGCCGTTGGGGCTGTTCGGCGCGCCCTGGATGTCCATGGGGGTGCCGGTGGCCAGCACAATGACATTGTTCCATTGCCAGCCGCCAAGGACGTAATCCAGTGCCTGCGGCATATTCGAGCCGAGCATCCGGTTGCGGCCGAAGGGCAGATCGTAGACGCCGGCAGCAGAAAAGAGCTGGCGCTGATCGTTGTTCGCGCTGCCGTGCTGGTATTGCAGCAATGGCGTACCGTTGCTCCCCACGAGGATGCCGTTGGGGGCATTGGCCAATACATCGTCGACATTGTCGAGGGTGTGCGACCAGGCGTAGGAAGCGATCAGCGTCAGCCCTGGGTCCACTCTGCGAGTGACGTTGGCCTGCAGGCCGTTATAGTTGCCGCTGCCGGTCATTTCATACGCGTTAATCGTGCCCACGCCCGCGGCGTTGATCGAGCCGCCGGTTGGAAACCAGCTGGTCTTTGTGCCCAGCGCCGTTTGGTTGGCATTGAACTGCAGAGCTAGGTTCCCCATGTTCGTTCCAACGTAGCCCACATTCACAGAGGTGTGGCTGCCCAGAGCCTGTTCGAACCGGACATTCCACTGCTGGATATGGGAGTTGGGGCTGTCCTTCGGATAATAGACAACGTTATCGGCCGAGTTGATGGCCTTCGGATTCACGCCAACCTTCGACGGCAAATTGCCCGTCGCCACGGTCGGATTCGTGCTTCCGTTCGGTGCCTCGCCACTCAGCGTGATGCGATAGCCTGTGCCGCAGGTTGTCGCCGTCGGGCACGCGTAGTAGGTCTGCGTGCCATTCCAATCCGGATTCTCCGAGAGCTCTTCGCCGACTCCGCCGCGGTTCAGGAAATAGAACAAGCCGTAGCCGCCGTGGACCACGGTCTTTCCTGTCCCCAACACGTCCCAGGAGAATCCAATGCGTGGACCCCAGTCGTTGCGCGGTGTGTTGACCAGAGCATCCGGCCATCCCGACGTCCCCGCTTCGACCAACTCGCCCGTTGCCGGATCGAAGTTGGACATGTGGTTGTTGGCTTCGGTCGGATAGGTGAGGATGTCATAGCGCAGGCCGAGATTGAGAGTCAGTCGGTGGCTGAGGCGCCAGTCGTCCTGGCCGAAGAAACCGTTCTCCCAGCTGCGCGTGTTGTAGTACCCGGAGAACGCGCCTGCCGAGTAAGCACCCATGAAGCCGGCCAGTAGCTCTGACGGTTCATACCCGGTAAACGTTCCGTGAGCGGAAGTCGGCGCCGGCAATCCGCCGTAGTTGCCGTCGTCGATCCAGAAATATCCCTTGGCGTTGTTGCCCTGGTCCCAGTTCACATCGCGATGAATAATGCTCGCTCCGAACTTGAAGGTGTGTTTTCCCCGGTTCCAGCTCACCGCATCGGAAAACTGGTTGGTCGGTTCGATGATCAGATACGGGCCGCCATCGCCGACATAGCTAAGATTGCCGTACCATCCGCCGATAATCGGCATCCCGCCTAACAACGAAGACGTGTTGGCGTTCGCGATCCCGAGCTTTTGCGCCAGGGGAACGTTCGCGTCGGGCTGCTGGTATCCGGAAAGATCTCGAACCCAGCCGTAGTGGAATTCGTTGATCACCGTCGCGTTGAAGATGTGGGTATAGCCGACGGCAACCTGCCGCGGGTGCGAGGGGTTCGTGCCGTTCCCGGAGGGCAGGAAGTGACTGGAATCCTGGAGGAAAGGGATGTTCTGCAGGAAGTCCTGGCCCAGGCTGTAACGCGCGAAGACGCTGTCCTTCGACGTCGCAGTCCAGTCGACGCGCGCGTCGTAGTCGTTCAGGGTTTCGACGTTGTAGACCGCACGCGAGAAGTTCGGAGAGTTGGTCGCGATATTTGCGCCGGAGATATTCGGATTGGGGAAAGCGTTCAGGTAGGCCAGGCCGACAGCGATCTGGCTCGAGCCAGGAACGATATTGATGTTCGAGCCGGGCGCATTCGTACCGGTGTTCCAGCCGAATGGCAGGCAGGTTTGTGGGTCATAGATGTATCCGTTTCCAGCCGCGAACTGAGGGAGCAGAGTGCCGCCGACGGTGTACAGGTTCGGGCAGATCGCCTGAATCGGCACGCTGGTGGCGGTACCGGTTCCGTTCGAACTGAGCAATTCGGTGAAATTTCCCTGGCGCATCAGAGCTGTGGGTACACGGGTTGTAGTGATGCCGGCCGGCAGATTCTGGCGCCAGCCCTGGTAATCCACAAATCCGAACAGCTTGCTTCTCCAGAATGGCCCACCCAGCGATGCACCGAACTGGTTGCGGCTCAACTCTGGTGTGGTCTGCGGGGTCGACGTGTAGTTGAAGGTGTCCGCGGCTCCAACCTTGGAGCGGTTAAACCAATACATCGCGCCGTGAGGCGTGTTGGTCCCCGATTTCGTCGCTACCTGCACTAATCCGCCTCCCGACCGGCCGAACTCCGCCGGAGGCGTGCTGGTCGTCGTCTTGAATTCCGCAATGTCTTCAATCGCCGGGAAAATCACAATGGTGTTCACCAGCGACTCGTTGTTGTCGATCCCATCCATCATGAAGTTGTTCGACTGAGGCGGCAGACCGTCGACCGCCAGCGCCGCTGCGCCCGAATCCGCGTTGCGCCAGGTTTCCGCATTATTGTTCGGCGCGCTCGCATTATCGGAGTACTGGCCACGGCTGACGCCAGGAATCAGCAGAGCCAGTGTGGTGAAGTTGCGCCCGTTCAGTGGCAGATCGACCACTTGGCGTCCCTCGATCACGCCACCAACCGTGGAGCTCGCCGTATCGATCAGCGGGGCTGCACCGGTGACCTGCACGGTCTCGTTTGTCGAGCCAACCTTCAGTTTGAAGTTGAGCTGTTTCACCTCGGAGATTTGCAGAGTGAAGGTCGTGGCCTCGGTCTGGAAGCCTTGCCGGATCGCCTGGGCCTTGTAGTTGCCAATCGGCAATGCATTCAAGGTAAAGCTTCCGTCCACCTGACTCTGGGCGGATACCGCTCGGCTTGTCGCCTGATCGGTTACTGTGATGGTGGCGCCGGGGATGGCTGCGCCACTCTGATCGGTAATCGTGCCGACCAGCGTACCTGTATCGGTCTGTGCGTTCACCCGCGCTACGCAGAACATCGGCAGGAGAAGCAGCACGCCGATTGCGAGCCACCGGTTGAGGAAACTCTGGCCCTGGTTCGTTGCATGCGTCATATTCGCCCCCAAATTCTGTAAGGCTCCGGATTCTGGACGTATCATTTCGAAACACTCCGGAGCCAGCGTGAACTAGACTCGCTTGCGGCAAGAACTCGCAATGCACAGCAAGCCTTTTCTGCTTCAAATGTGGATCAACAGATAAATCTTGAAACCTCAGCAGCATGCAGAAGGTTTTCAACCGTTGTCATGGAACCGAAGTGCATTGACTATCGGGCGCTTGTCGGGGTACAAATGAGGGTCCCCGCGGGAATCAGGGCCTTTATGCCCGTCCAGGCTGAGCAACAGGAAAAGACGGCTGCCCGTTACAGCTTTGGCTTGTTTGAAGCTGACTCCGGATCCGGAGAGCTGCGCAGGTCAGGCGTTCGTATTCGTCTCCAGGCGCAACCCTTTCGGGTCCTTGTCTGTCTGCTCGAGCATCCCGGCGCCGTGGTCACTCGCGAAGAACTGCAGCAGCGACTCTGGGGAACCGACACGATCGTCGATTTTGACCACAGTCTTGGTACCGCGATTAATAAGTTGCGAGAGGCGCTTGGCGACTCGGCCGAGAATCCGCGCTTCATCGAGACTCTGGCGCGACGCGGCTATCGCTTTCTTGCGCCCGTCACCATCACCGGCGGCCGGGTTGAAGAAAAAGCTGCGCCCGCAGGTGATACGACATCGAGTTTTCCTCAGAAGGCGGCGTCGGAGTTCGCAGTCGCAGAGACCGGCAAAGATGCAGCTCGTCGACGGACGCTTCTCATCGTTCCTGCGCTGACGGGAGCGGTTGTGCTGGTGGCTGCGGGGTTTATTTTCGGCTCGCGGACAGCGGGCACCGCGAAGGCTCCTCCGCTCATGAGCCAGCTCACGTTTTCAGGGCGCGTGTCTCCGGCAGACCCGCTTTTCGAGAGCTTTCCTGGAACAGCCACCGACGGTTCGCGTATCTACTTTCCGGAAATCGAAAACGGCCGCGGGGTGCTGGCTCAGGCGCTAATTGCCGACGGTGAAACCTCCACGCTGCCACTGCCCGAGGAGCTGGCCGCTCCCTCTCTTGGTGACATCTCTCCTGACGGCTCTCGGTTGCTGTTGCGAAACCACCTTGCGACGGCTCCCGAACAGGCACTCTGGATCGTTTCCACCACCGGAGGCACCGCCCGCAAAATCCCCGGCGTCCTCGCCCACGATGCGACTTGGATGCCCGACGGTGGGCACATTCTCTACGCCGCCGGCGATGATCTTTACATCGCGCGCGACAATGGAGCCGAGAGCCGGCGCCTCGCGACACTGCCCGGCCGCGCCTTCTGGCTCCGCTGGTCACCCGACCGAACGCGCCTGCGCCTGACCCTGCTCAACAGCGAGACCCACACCACTACTCTGTGGCAGCTCTCGAGCGACGGCGGCAATGCGCACCCATTGCAACTCGACAACTGGAATGGTTCACCGTCCGCCGAATGCTGTGGCAGCTGGACCAGCGATGGCCGCTGGTATGTCTTTCAGTCCTCCCGCGGCGCCGGCAGCAATATCTGGGCCATGCGCGAACCCGGCGGACTCTTCGACCGGTCCGGCGCGCTCATCCCTATCACCAATGGCCCTGTCGACTACCAGGCGCCCATCACTGAAAAAGACGGCGCGCGCACCTTCTTCATTGGCCTCGATACGCAGTCGGCTCTCCTCCGCTACGATGCCGGTCCCAGGATTTTCGTTCCGTTCGGGACGGGGCTGAACAATGCGCGCAGGGTTGAGTTTTCCCGAGACGGTTCCTGGGTGGCCTGGATTCGCCAGGACGATCGCTCGCTGTGGCGCAGCAAGCCCGATGGGTCGGCGCTGCTGGAGTTGATCGGCCGGCCCATGCAGGTTTTCATGATGCACTGGTCGCCCGACGGTCACCAGTTGGCGTTCATGGGTCGCCAGCCCGGCAAGCCGTGGAAGATCTACACCATGGACGCGGACGGCGGACATCTTGTTGAAGTGCTCGACGAAGGGCGCAGCGAAGCCGACGCGGACTGGTCCCCCGACAGCCGCAGGCTTGTCTTCGGTCGTCTCCCCGATCTGATGGCAGAGGCGTCACAACCCAAAGCAGTCTATATGGTCGATCTCGCGACCAAAGCCATGACTCGTCTGCCGGGTTCGGAGGGTCTTTTCAGTCCACGCTGGTCGGCGGACGGCAAGCATATCGCCGCTCTTTCCATCGATCAGAAGAAGCTCATGCTGTTCGACGTTGAGACTGGAACCTGGCGCCTGCTCGCCGAGCAGAACGTTGCTGATCCGGTCTGGTCGCACGATGACAGCGCCATCTTTTTTCACGACTTTGCCCAGGACGATCAGCCGATCTATCGCGTCGTCATCAAGACTGGCCGAGTCGAGCGGGTTGCTGATCTGCATGATCTGCGCACGGCCAGCATCGTGGATTACCGCTTCGCTGGGCTGGCGCCTGGCGATGTCCCCCTGGTTAGCGCTCGGATGTCCACCGCAAACCTCTACGCCGCCGATCTCCCGCGCTAAAACAGCCGCTCCATGTCGGCGTGCATTTAGCGCTGGCGGTAAGCGTTTGTAAGTCGGTGTGGTCGAGGAATCCGACAGCAACTCAATCGCAGAATTGGCGTGACGTACTCCCGGGTAATTGTATTCACAAAAGAAGTAATTCCGCTATAAGTAAAAGATCCGCGGCGGTCGATCTCGAAAACTGAGCTCTTTGAGAAACGAACCTTACGCCCATCGTGCCGCGGGACCTTACCTTGTGATGGACCAGGGCACGCCTGAAGGGGCATTGCTGGCGGAGCCGCTGCCGTGCGGGGGCGCGGATGCGATTTCTCGGCCGGTCTGGATTTTGGCCGCATTCAGCACAACGAAAACCCGGCGTAGCCGGCAGGGACAGCCATAAGTCGCGAGCGTAAACTGCTGATAGAAGTCCACGCTCATGCGGTGCGCGCCCGCAAACTTCTCGCCAAAGAAGGCGAAGCCGATAACAACGGCCTCCTCGATCAGCCGCGGCGGGGGGACGCGAG
>Ga0335072_10000872_pt1 | contig 52809 bp, 45 predicted proteins | sample Lox_Sample_21_FD_206725 | JGI IMG/M metagenome (GOLD analysis project Ga0335072, IMG submission 206725) | Soil microbial communities from Loxahatchee National Wildlife Refuge, Florida, United States - Lox_Sample_2.1 | ecosystem: Environmental > Terrestrial > Soil > Wetlands | place: USA...
ACGACGGTATCAGCGCCGCTCCCTTTCCAAGCGCCTTGCGCACCGGCGCGCCCAGCTTCGGATGCAGAATCGCCGCCGCATGTTCGAGCTCGCCGTTTTCGCCCACCGCTGCCGCCTTGCCATAGCTTTCCGCCGACGTTCCAGGCATTCCCAGCGCCACCACGGCACGTTCCGTCAGCAATCCGCCCAGCTCTTCGCCGATGTCCATCAATTCCGACAAATCCTCTACATATTTCCCCGCAAACGGATTCTCGATCACGGCCGCAACAGCTGCTCGCCGCGTCGGAGGATTCACGTCGCGCCCCATCTCGCTGCGCGTTTCCTCGACGAACGTCAGCAGTTTTCGGATTTTCGCTTTCTTCAGACCCGCCGCCCCGTCCGTCATCGCAACCCGTCCTCTCCCTGAATTTCCGACGCCTTCAATCCCCCCGCGCGCGCGTGAATTCGTGGTCCGGTGCTCATCACCAGCGCGAGAAGAATCTCATCCGCGCGCGGCGCGTCGTTTAGCCCCACTTCCATCGCATCGAAGTGGCTGCGCACGTACGACGCATTGATATGCGTGATCGGCACGTCCAGGCGCGTTCCCGGCCCGCCCACTTTTTTCGTTGACGATACGATCGCCTTCGCGCCTCCCAGCACTTCTCTCATTGCATAACCGCCCGGCGCGTGCCACAGCGCTCCGTGTTCCAATTCGCCTCCCGCGCCCACAATCGCACCTTTCCCGTAGCCTTCGATCGCCTTCGGACTCCCTCCGAGCGCCGCCACCAGCCGTTTCGACATTTCCAGACCCAACGGGCGCAAATCGTCCATGAACGGTTGAATGTTTTCGACGTATTTTCCTGCAAACGGATTTGCGATCACCGCCAGCGCCGCTCCCCGCCGCAGCGGCGTCGCTGGCGTCGGTCCGCCTTCATGAAAAATCTCTTCCACCATTACCGCGATTTTTCTCACGCGCACCTCATGCATGGAGATGGCTCCTTTCAAGAGGAAAGTCCCAGGAAGATGGGAGCCGAAGGGCCGAAACTTCTGAAACACCCGTGGAAACCGTTTCGCCTTGCAGATGCAGCGCCGCTGCGCAGATCAACCCACGCGCCGCCAGTTCGTTCGCCTTTGCGAGCCCGCGCGTGATCGCTTCAGCAATTTCACTTTGCCGTAGCGGACCCACAGCGCGCGTCACTAAAATACCACCTAAGTCGCTATCGGGCTGAATCTCACGCGCCGCCGCGCGTCCAATTGCCGGATGTCCCGGCAAATCGACGGCGTTTGCCACAATCGTTGCCGCCGCATCCGCGCCCGCCGCCGTCGCGGCAAGAATCGTCACCGCGTCCGCGATGCCGAGTGAAAAGCTCCGCCCGCGCCATCCGCTCGTCGCGATTCCCCGAACCGGATCCGTCGCGCGAATCACCGCCTTGCCGAATAGCGACGCTTGTTCGGGTCGGTCAATCAGCGCAACGGCAAATTCCTCTCCACTCGCAAGGTGCAGCGCAATGTCGCCGCCGTCGTTGACGTAAGCGCGCGCAAGCGGCGCGGCCGAAATCATCACGCCGAGAATTTCTTCTGCCACCGCTCCCGCCACCGCCGCCATCGGCGTGATAAATGTCGTCTCCGCGAACGGCGCCACTGCGTCCCACATTCGCCGCGCCACCACTCCCTGCGGAACCATTCCCCTGTCGCGAGCCTGCCGCCGCAGCAGCGCCAATTCGCTGCAAAGCTCATCGAGAACGCCAACGAATCGCGTGCTCGCAGCTGCGTATGCGGCGCGCACGCATTCCGCAGCGCCAAACCCCTCGACGATCAAGTCCATCGGCCCATCGTGCAAATGCAGACGCCGCCCGTCCGGAAGCATGCGGACCACGGCAGGCTCTCTCATTTCGTGGCCCTCCTATGCGCGTCGGGAGCAAGCGGCCACGGATTTTCCGCCCTGGAGGCAGCCAGCCGCCTCTTCTCGTCGCTCAAAATCGAATCGAGCGGGCGCACCGAATCCACATGTCCGCCGAGCGTCGCGTAATCTGTCAGCTTCAGCGTAAATTCAATCGGCGCCACCAGCGCTGGCGTCGGCACGTACCCAAACGCGTTTTCCGGTACGCGTGTCACGTCCACCATGAACGTGATGCCCCCGCCCGGCCACACGTACACCGGCGCGCCGCCGCAGGTCACTCGCGTCAGCGCCGCCCGCACCGACCGCGTCAGCCGCACCGGATTTTCCGTCACGCCTGCGCGCAGCGACCCTCCCGCGCCCGCCATGAACAGCACACTCACAAGCGCTGGCTCGCAATTCTCCGCAATTCGCTCGACAGATTCCGCCAGCGTTGCCGGCAGATCCTTCTCCACCGGCCGCAGCCTTTCATCCAGCTCGTAATACGCATGATGCTCGCCCGTCGTGCTCACCATCAGCAGCCGCAATCCCGCCCACGCCACCTTCGGATTCCACTCGCTCAAAATCGACAGCGGCTCCGTAATGTTCGTTCCGCCCCACGCCGTTCCCGGCTCCGCCACCTGAAAATATCTTCCCGGCGTCGACCTTCGCCCCTTCATCTTGATCCCCGTGCCTGGAATCCCCAGCAGTTTTCCCGCCTGATGCTCCGATAAAACGCCCGTGATGTGATCGTCCACCACCACCACTTCATCCACTTTGCCGTGCCATTGTTTCGCAAACATTCCAATCGTTGCCGACCCGCACCCCACGCGCATTCGCTCTTCGAGAGCGCCATTCACCACAGGCGGTTTTCCCGCCTGCACCGTCACGCGCGCGCCGCCGTCAATCGCAAGGTCCACCGTTTTCCCGTTGCACAAATCGAGCAGCGTCTCGCACGTCACTCGCCCTTCTCGTTTTCCTCCACCCGTCAGGTGGTGCACGCCCCCAAGCGAGAGCATCTGCGATCCGTACTCGCTCGTCGTCACGTGTCCCACCGGCTCATCTTGGGCGCGCACTAAATTCCGCTCCGGCCCCAGAAAACGGTCCGTATCAATCTTCAATTTCACGCCGCAGTAGCTGAATATTCCCTCGGTCACCACCGTGACCATGTCCGCGCCTTCCACTTTCGATGAAATAATGAACGGCGCCGGCTTGTAGTCTGGATACGTCGTCCCCGCTCCAATTGCTGTTACAAACGTTTCCGGCGTCCGCACCATCGTGCCGTCCCACTCACGGCTCGCTTCCAGAAACGGCACCACCGGTTCGCCGTGTGAAACCGCGCGGTCCAGCACCACATGCGGGTCCATCCGCACCAGTTGCCCGCCTTGATTTCCGTAGCGGTCGCACGCTCCCGTGCGCCCTTCCTTGATGTGGCACAGCACCGGGCAGGCGTCGCAGCGTATCGTGTCGGCTTCAGCCACGTTTTCCTCCGGCCTCCGCTCGCGCCGCGCGTTCCTTCAGGATCGCGGCGCGCACGCGGTCTGGCGTCGCCGGCACTTTTCGAATCCGCACGCCCGTCGCGTCGAAAATCGCGTTCAATATCGCCGGCGCCGTGGGAATCGTCGATTGCTCCCCCACACCTTTTGCGCCAAACGGTCCCACGGGCGACGCCTCCTCGATCAAGATCGATTCCACCGGCGGCATGTCCCCAATCGTGGGAATCAGGTAGTCGTGGAGATTTTCACCCTTGCCGGGGAAAAATTCTTCCATCAGCGCCAATCCCAGTCCCTGCGCCGCGCCTCCTTCAATTTGCCCTTCCACCAGCGTCGGATTCACCGCTCTTCCCACATCGTGCGCCGCCACAATTTTCGTCACACGCACCGTACCCAGCTCCGTGTCGACTTCCACTTCCGCCAGGTGCGCGCCAAACCCAAACACCGCGTAAGGTGTCCCTTGGCCGTTTTCGTCGAGCGGCTTAGTCGGCGGGTCAAACGTCTCTTCGGCCGAAACCACATAGCCTCGCTCGTCGAGTGGGAATTCGTGCAATTCCAGCGCGCGCGCCTTTCCGCAGTCGTCGATCAAAATCCGCCCATCCGCAAACGTGATGCGCGCTTTGTCGCAGGCCTTTGCCAGTTCCAGAATTTTCCGCCGCAATTCTTTTCCCGCGTTGTGCGCGGCGCGTCCGGTCACAAACGTCTGCCGCGAAGCCGATGTTTTCCCGCAATCCGGCGTGATGCGTGTGTCGCCTGAAATCAGATCAAATTGGTCGACCGGCGCTCCCAGCGCGTCCGCGCAAATCTGCGCCACCACGGTGTTCGATCCCTGCCCGATATCGACCGCCCCTTGATGCAGCGCGATTCGCCCGTTCGCCTTCAGCCCGATCCGCACCGTTGAAGGATTCGGCAGAGATGTGTTCCCGCAGCCATACCACATTCCCGCCACGCCCACGCCGCGCCGTAGTGGGCCTGTCTGCGCTGCATTGAACGCGGCAAACTCCACTCGCGCCTTTCTGTACTCCGGCCGAAGCGCTTCGAGACATGCGCGAAATCCCACGCCCTCCCCGAGCACTTGTCCCGTAACCGTTGGCGTGTCGTTTTCCAGCGCGTTTGCGATGCGGAATTCCAGCCGGTCGATTCCCAGCTTATCCGCCAGCTCATCGTAAAGCTGCTCTTGCGCCACAGCCATCTGCGGCACGCCGAATCCGCGAAACGCTCCCGCCGGGACGATGTTCGTATGCACGGCCCGCGTCAGCGCGCGATAGTGTGGCACCACATACGGCCCCGACGCGTGCACCGGCACGCGCGCCGCCACCGTCGGTCCCCACGACGAATACGCGCCCGTGTTAAAGTCCGCCGCGAAATCCATCGCCTGAATCTTTCCGTCGCGCGACGCGCCCACCCGCGCCCGTATTCGCGCCGGATGCCGCTTTGTCGTCGATACGATCGATTCCCGCCGCGAATACACCATTCGCGCGGGTTGCCTCAGGTGCCACGCCGCAATCGCAATGAACGGCTGCACCGACAAATCCAGCTTCGATCCGAAACCGCCGCCCACGGCCGTCGGAATGATGCGCACCGAGTCCGGCGGAAGGTTCAAAATCTTCGCTAGGTCCGCGCGATCCATGTACGGCGATTGCGTGCACGCTTGAATCTCGATCGTGTCTCCCACGCGCCGCGCGAATCCAGCCTCCGGCTCGATATAGGCGTGCTCGATGAATCCCGTCTCGAATTCGCCTTCGACGGTCACATCCGCTTCTGCCAGCGCCCGTTCCACATCGCCGTGCACCACACGCCCCCGCACCAGAACGTTTTGCGGACGGTTCGCGTGCAGCAGCGGCGCGCCCGGTGCCAGCGCCTCCTCCATCGTCATCAGAGCCGGCAACTCTTCCCACGTAACAGGGAAATCCGCTTCGTCCAGCGCTTCCACCATTTCCGTCTCGCCCGCAATCGCCGCCACCGCTTCACCCCGGTGCCGCGCTTCGCCTTCGGCAAACACCGGCTGGTCCGCAAACGGCGGAATCACGCCGTACAAGTTCACGCCCGGAACGTCTTTCGCAGTGAACACGGCACGAATCCCCGGATGTTTCTCGATAAACGCATCGATATCGCCAAACGTGAACCGCGCGTGATGGTGCGGGCAGCGAATCGCGCGCACCGCCAGCGCCCCGGATGGATTTTCATCCGCGCCGAAAATGTCCGACCCGTTGACCTTGCGAACGCCGTCCAGCCGCACCAGCCTTTTTCCCACCGCCGTTCCTGCAGCCGGTGAAGCCTCTCCTTCCCGCACCGGGCCCGCTTCGAGCACCGCATCAACGATCTTGCGGTACCCCGTGCAGCGGCACAGCACGCCGCCTAGCGCGTCCATCACTTCGCTCTCGGTTGGATTCGTGCAGGTTTCGAGAAGCGCCGTTGCTGCCACCAGCATTCCTGGCGTGCATGCGCCGCACTGCGCCGCTCCGTGATGAAGAAACGATTTTTGCAGCCGGTCAAATAGAGGTGCGCGCTTTTCCAGCCCCTCCACGGTCGTTACTTCGCGCCCTTCAGCTTGCGCCACCGCGACCAGACAAGCGCAAACCGGCGCGCCGTCCAGTAGCACCGTGCATGCGCCGCAATCTCCCGCGTCGCATCCCACCTTTGTCCCCGTCAGCCCTAGCGATTCGCGCAGAACGCGCGACAGCCGCTCCACGGGCGCAGCACTCACCTCCACGCTCCGCCCGTTCAGGCGAAATCCCACCGCCGTCTGCGCCGCCGTCTCCGATTTGACCGCTTCCGGCATCATCCCTCAGCTTTCCACGCACGCTTCAATCGCGCGCCGCACCAGCGTCAGCGAAGCATCGCGCCTGTAATCCGCCGTCGACCGAATATCGTCAATCGGCGAAAGCGGCGACAAATGCTCGGCCATCGCGATGCTCCCAAGCCCTCTTCGCGCTTCCTCTCCCTGCAATTCCCGTTCAAGCTTCGGCAGCCTTTGCGCCCGCGCCGCGCACGACCCAACCGCAATGTGCGCCGCTTTCACCCGTCCATTCGTGCCTCTCGCCACAATCGCCGCCACCATCGAAATCGAAATCACCAGGTACCGCCGCGCTCCCAGCTTCAAAAACGCAGACGCCGCGTCCTCAATCTCTCGCGGCACGATCACGCGCGTCAGGATTTCCTCCGCTCGCCGCGCCGTCTTCCGGTTGCCCAGCACAAATTCTCCCAGCGCCAGCCGCCGCGTCCCCGCCGCCGACACCAATTCCACCGACCCGTCCAGCGCCAGCAATGGAGGAATCCCGTCAGCCGCCGGCGAAGCATTGCAAAGATTCCCCGCGACGGTTCCCCGGTTCTGTATCTGCACCGACCCCACTTCCCGCGCCGCCAGCTTCAGGCAGTCAAACGCGCGCGGCAGCCGCGCTGCCAGTATCTGCGTCCACGTCACGCCGCCGCCGATGTGAATTTCTTCAGGGAAAAATTCGATGGATTGAATTTCACGGATGGAAGTTACGTCAACCACGGGCGTGCGCACCGGGCGGTCTCCCAGCGCAGGATAGAAATCCGTTCCCCCGGCAAGAATCTGCCCGCCGGACGCAGCCAGCGCCTGCACCGCTTCCGGGACCGTCCGAGGCCGAAAATAAGCATTCGCCGTCATGCGAATCGGTCCATGCATCCCCCGCTCGAGGATGTAGATAATTTGTATACGAACAAACTCAAAATGTACAGCCGTGCGCGATTTGTCATCCCGGCCAGCAAGGATTGGGTGGTGCCATTCAATCGTGAGAGAATCCGTCTGCAAGAACCGCCAGGGGGAGGGGAAAATGCTCGTAAGCGAGCGGCGCATCCGCGTCGAATGGGGCGATTGCGATCCCGCGGACATCGTTTTCTATCCCAATTACATGGTCTGGTTCGACGCCTGCATGACCTCGCTCTTTGCGCTCGCAGGCCTTCCTTTGCCCGCTCTATTCGAATCCCACAAAGTCGTCGGCATTCCCGTCGTCGACGTGAAGGTAAAATTTCTAGCCCCGTCGCGCTTCGGCGACGAATTGCGCGCCGTCTCCACCGTCGCGGAATTCGGCCGCAGCAGCTTCGTCCTCCGCCACCAGTTTTTTAAGGGAGATGCTCTCGTCGTTGAAGGTTTCGAAACTCGCGTGTGGACCGCTCACGACCCCACAGCGCCCGGCCGCCTGAAATCCCAGCCTCTGCCGAAGGAAGTCATCGACAAACTTTCCGCGTCGAAGCAGTGATTGCCTCACAGCCACAATCGCCTTCTAACTGTCCCACTCTCCGATTGTCATTCCGAGGGGCGTCCTGTGGACGGCCCGAGGAATCTGCTCCTCGTCGCAGCTTGAACCCTCAGCTCAACCTATTCGCCACCGGCTTTGCAGGATCCGAATAATCGTAGAATCCCCGACCCGCTTTCCTTCCATTCCATCCCGCCAGCACCATTCTCTTCAGCAGCGGCGGCGACGCAAACCGCCTTTCCTTGAATTCCTCGAACATGATGATCGAAATGTAATACGTCGTGTCCAACCCCACAAAATCCAGCAGCGTCAGCGGTCCCATCGGATGCCCGCATCCAAGCTTCATTGAATTGTCGATGTCTTCGATCGATCCCACGCCTTCTTCGAGCGCCCTCACGGCATCCAGCAGATACGGTACCAGCAACCGGTTCACGATGAACCCCGTCCGGTCCGAAGTTTTCACAGCCGTTTTCCCGAGCTTTGCCGCAAACGCGAGCGCTTCGTCGTACACATGCGCATCCGTCGCAATCGTCCGAATCACTTCCACTAGCTTCATGATAGGCACAGGATTGAAGAAATGCATTCCCAGAAACCGGTGCGGCCGCTTCGTAAACGTCGCCATTTCCGTGATCGAAAGCGAAGACGTGTTGCTCGCAAAAATCGTATGTTGCGGGCACACCGCGTCGAGCGCCGTCCACAGCTCGCGCTTCGCGGGAAGTTGCTCGATGATGGCTTCGATAATCATGTCGCTCGACTTCAAATCGTCCAGGCTCGTCGTCCCGCGCAGCCTGGTCCGTGCGTCGTCGCGATTTGCCGCCGTCAGCGTTCCTTTATCCACCATCCGCTGCATATTTTTCTCGATCGATTGCAGCCCTTTGTCCACCAGCGGCTGCGACACTTCGCGCACGGTCACGGCGAAGCCCGCCTGCGCCGCTACTTGCGCGATTCCCGACCCCATCAGCCCACACCCCACCACTCCCACTTTTTCAATCGCCATCGAAATGTCTCCTATGAATTGCGAATGGCTGCCACTTCAACGTCCCGCGTCGATTTCTGCAAAAACCTCTTCCGCAATATGGAACGCTGCATTTGCCGCCGGCACGCCGCAATAAATCGCTGCCTGCAACAATGCCTCCTGAATTTCCTCGCGCGTCACTTTATTTCGAATTGCCGCCCGCACGTGCATTCGAAATTCGTCATGATGTCCGAGCGCCACTAGCATTCCGAGTGTCAGCAGACTTCGCGTCCGCCGGTCCAGACCGGGCCGTGTCCAGACCTCTCCCCACGCGTATCGCGTGATCAAATCCTGAAACGCTTCGTTGAACGGCGTTCGCTTCGCGAGAGTATTGTCGACGTGCGCATCGCCCAACACCGCCCGCCGCGCCTCCATGCCTTTCGAATACCGCTCGCGCTCGTCCATCACCGCGTCTCCCCATCCGCCAGAAACTTCAGCACCGCTTCGTTGAATTTCTCCGCGGCTTCGATGTTCGAAAGGTGCGACGATTCCAGCTCCACGTAACGCGCCCCGCGAATTCGCTCGATCATGAATCGCGCATCCGCCGGCGTTGAAACCGGATCTCTCGCCCCGCCAATCACCAGCGTCGGATTGTGTATCTTCCCGATTTCCTCTCGCAAATCCGAATCGCGCAGCGCCGCGCAGCACCCAATGTACCCCTCCGGCGAACATTTCCGCAGCAATTGCAGGATCGCCTCGGTCGATTCGGGCGCCCGCGCCGCAAATTCCGATGTGAACCACCGCCCGATTTGCGTCGCAGCGATCGACGTCATTCCTCCCTCGCGCACCTGAATGATTCGCGCGTTCCACGTTTCCGTCGTCCCGATTCGCGGTCCCGTGTTGCTCAGCACCAGTTTTTCGATCCGCCCTGCCGCGTGAATTCCCAGCCACATTCCGATCACGCCGCCCAGCGACAGCCCGCAAAAATGCGCTCGCTCGATTCCCAGGCTGTCCAGTAATCCCAGCAAATCTCGCCCCAGCGTTTCGACGGCATACGGCCCGTGCGTCACCTCCGTCCCGCCGTGCCCCCTTGTGTCGTATCGCAGCACGCGAAACCGCTGCGCGAAAGCAGTGATCTGCGGCGCCCACATCGTGTGATCCGTGCCCAGCGAATGCGACACCGCCACCACCGGCGCCGTTTCCTCGCCATCAAACCGGTAATTAATTTTTATTCCATGCCCTTCCGCAATCGGCATTTTTTTCGCCTCGTCAGAGCCCCGCCTTACGCGCCTCCAGCACCGCTTCAATCCACTGCGCTCCCGCGCCAAGATAGCGCCCCGGCTCAAGCTGCTCCGCAATCTCTTCCCGCGTCATCACCTTCGCAATCCGTTTGTCCGCCAAAAGAATCGTCAGCAAGTCGCTGCGCTCTGTCACCGCTTTCCGGCACGCTTCCTCCACCAGCGCGACCGCTTCCTGCCTTCCAATCCTCTCGGCCAGTGCAAACGCCACAGCTTCCGCAAATATCAGCCCGCGCGTCGCACTCAAATTCTCCGCCATCCGCGCCTCATCCGTTTCCAATCCGGCAGCGATCTCCGTCGTTCGCGCCAGCGCTCCATGCGTCAGCAGGCAAATCTCCGGCAGCGTTTCCCATTCCGCCTGCCATCCTCCCAATCCCCGCTCGTGCTCCTGTACCATCGCCGACAGCATTGTAGACACAAGCCCCGGCACGCGAATCGCTGCCGCCAAGATCGCCGCCGAAGCCACCGGATTCCGCTTGTGCGGCATCGTCGACGATCCGCCTCGCCCAGCCCCGCCCGGCTCGCTCACTTCGCCCACTTCCGTCTGCATCAGCAGCGATACGTCGCGAGCAATCTTCCCCAGCGTCCCAGTCAGCAGTCCCAGCGTCGCCGCCACCTCCGCCAATCGGTCGCGGTGCGTGTGCCACGGAATTGCCGGAAGCTCCAGCCGTAGTTCCTCGGCGAGCGCGCGAGCCACCTTGGGCCCTCGCTCGCCCAAAGCCGCCAGCGTTCCCACTGCCCCGCCGAATTGCACCACCAGCGCGCGCCCGCGCGCCTCTCGCAGCCTCTCGCGGTGCCGTTCGATCGCGTCCAGCCACCCTGCAATCTTCAGCCCCAGCGTCACCGGCGGCGCTTGTTGCAGCCAAGTCCGTCCCGCCATCGCCGCGCCCGCGTATTTCTCCGCGAGCGTCGCCATCAGGTCCGCGAGCCGCTTCAAATCTGCATCAAATATCTCCAGAGCTTCGCGGATCTGGAGCGCCAATCCTGTGTCGATCGCATCCTGGCTCGTCGCGCCCCAGTGAACGAATCCTGCCGCCTTCGCGTCCTTCTTCGCAACTTCCGCCGTCAGCGCCTTCACCAGCGGAATCGCCACGTTTCCCGCCGCCGGCGCTTCCCGAGATAGATTTTCTACCGAATACAGTTCCGTCCGGCAGCAATCCCGAATCCCCTCCGCCGCATCTGCAGGAGCAATCCCCGTCCGCGCAATCGCCCGTGCCAGCGCCGCCTCGAAATCGAGCATCCTTTGAATGCGTTGTCGGTCGGAAAATACCTCTCGCATCGCGGGGGTGGTAAACAGAGGATCAAGAAGCTGCTGAGTGCTCAACCGCGAGCCTCCTGGCGGTTCCTTGCGGCCCAACACAACCTAGCAGCGATATAGTGTCGGTTCAAGCAGTTGTTGTGCGCGCTCGGCAACTGCACGAGCTCGCATGAGCTCCTTGCAAGCTCATTTCCCGAGGCGACTGTGTCTAATCCGCAACAAATTTGCCTTGCGCCGCATCCCCCGAAAATGTAACTTATTTGTTTGTGCCTTTTCTTGCTCCGCGCAGGGAGGGGGCTGATTCTTTCGCCGTGCGGACCCGCCTATTTTGCCGAGTCTCAGCCATTCTAATGGCAATATTCGGGGGCGACTGGCTGCGGACAATTTCTGAGGAGGACTCATGAGGATTGCGGTTTTAGGTGGCGACGGTTACTGCGGCTGGGCGACGGCGCTCTATCTCTCGAAGCAAGGCCACGACGTGGCAATCGTCGACAATTTCGTTCGCCGCCTCTGGGACCACGAGCTCGGCGCGCAAACGCTCACTCCCATCCGCCCGCTTTCCGACCGCGTCCGCGCCTGGAAAGAGCTGTCCGGCAAGACCATCGAAATCTTTGTCGGCGACGTCACCGACTACGATTTCCTCTCGACAATGGTCAAATCCTTCGAGCCGGAAGCCGCCGTCCACTTCGCCGAGCAGCGCTCCGCTCCCTACTCCATGATTGACCGTCAACACGCGGTCGCCACGCAGGTCAACAACGTCGTCGGCACGCTCAACCTTGTCTTCGCGCTCAAGGAATTCGTCCCGAATTGCCACCTGGTTAAGCTCGGCACGATGGGCGAGTACGGTACGCCCAATATCGACATTGAAGAAGGCTATATCACCATCGAGCACAACGGCCGCAAGGACGTTCTTCCCTTCCCGAAGCAGCCCGGTTCCTTCTACCACCTCTCCAAAGTTCACGATAGCCACAACATCATGTTCGCCTGCAAGATCTGGGGTCTGCGCGCCACGGATCTCAATCAGGGTGTCGTCTACGGCACCGTCACTGACGAATCGGCCCTCGATGAAACTCTCATCAACCGCTTCGACTACGACGAAGTTTTTGGCACGGTCCTCAACCGTTTCTGCATTCAGGCCGCCGTCGGACATCCTCTGACCGTATACGGAAAGGGCGGCCAGACCCGCGGCTTCCTCGATATTCGCGACACCGTTCGCTGCATCGAGCTCGCCTGCCACAATCCAGCGGCGCGGGGCGAATGCCGCGTCTACAACCAGTTCACTGAGCGTTTTTCCGTTCTCGATCTCGCAAAAATGGTCGAAGCCGCCGGCAAGAAAATGGGCCTGAAGGTTCGCGTCGATCATTTGCCCGACCCGCGCGTCGAAGCCGAAGAGCACTATTACAACGCCAAGCACTCGAAACTCATCGACCTCGGCCTCGAGCCGCACAATCTTTCTGACTCGCTGCTCGACTCACTCATGAATATCGCCATTCGCTATCGCGACCGCGTTGACCCTTCCGTCTTTATGCCTCAGGTCGATTGGCGCAAAACGCGCAACGTCCGCCAGCGCAAGGTCTCAATTCCTGAGAAGCATTACGATGGTTCCGACCTCAACGGCGAACTCAAGCCCAACGCCCGCAAAACCATTCCCCTGAAGCCCCGCAAGAATTCCTAGGGCTCGAACACTGTTGCGGCGCTCTTTTTTGGAGTGCGGCTTGCCCTGAGTGCGCTCGAAGGGCGGCTTGACGCCGCTTTGTCTTTGCCCCCGCCCGCTGCGCGCCTCAGCGAGCCTCGGACTAAGTAACTGTCCTGAGACCAATACAGCTTCACAGCCTGCAGAAAATGTACGCCCCTTAGGGGGTCGGAGCCTGCCCACCGAGCAGGCGGGCTTCAGCTACGACATTTAGACTCTTGAGAAAATTGGGCTTTAGCCCTGAGGAAAGTCGTTTCTTCCGGCCAAGCGTTTGTAACGTGGTTCCCTAGCCAACCGATCTCTTCATTGCTTCGCCCACCGTCACTCGCGGCCTCCACCCCAACCGCGTCCGAATTTTCTCCGTCGAATAGAAGCGATCCTCGTTCATCCTTCGCACCTGATACTTCGAAAATCGCGAATCTCTCATCAGTCCCAGCGCCCGCGTCACCAGATCCACGCCTGGCGCCGAAAATTCCACGGGCCACGCCGGCAGAAACGTCGTCCGTCCGCCCGCCGCCTCGTTCAGAGCGCGGTGATACTCCGCAAGCGTCAAATCATCTTCATCCACGATGTTGAATTCCTCCGTCTCCCGCGCTTCCCACGTTCCTGCCAACTGAATCGCATCTAGCAAATTCTCGATGTAGTTCACCGGAACATGTAAATCCGGTCGCCCGAAAACAAAATGTGTTTTCTTCGTCCCAAACGCCAGCAGCCCGAAGGGAAGTCTTCCCGGCCCGTAAATCAGCCCCGGCCGCAGAATGATCACCGACATCCCATTCTCCCGCGCAAATGACGCCGCGAATCGATCCGCTTTGATTTTCGACTCGGCATAATAGCCGCGCAGCTCCGGCTTCGGATCGTACGGTGTGTCTTCGGTGATGCTCGCCGCGCCATCGCGCAGCCCGTACACCGCCAGCGAACTGTGATACACCACGCGCCGCACTCTCTGTCGCGCACACGCTCGCAGCACCCGTTCCGTCCCGCCCAAGTTCGTTTCCATGAACTCGCGTTCGGTTCCTGTCCCGCTCACTCTCGCGCCCAGGTGATATACAACCTCCGCTCCCTCCACCGCGCGCTCGATCGCATCTGCATCGCTCAGGTCTCCGCGAATCACCGTCGCCCCTCTCGCCTCCAGCTCATCCGCCTTCCGCGAAGGCCGCGCCAGTGCGCGCACCTCTTGCCTCTCGGCCAGCAGCCGCCCCACCAGCGCCCCGCCGACAAATCCCGTCGCCCCGGTCAACGCAATTCGCATGATTTCCTTATGAACCACATTTTCAAAGTGCCTTTCTGGAATTCTCGCGCCGAGCTCATGCTGTCTTTCCTGACCACTAATTTGAACTTGAGCGCCGCAGGCACGTCAGAACGTAGCCCACCGCGGGAGCGGTGGGAAAAGATCTTTGGGGCGATGCTGACCATCCTGCAAGGGACCATCTCCGCCCTTTCATGCTATCTTTATACAATTGCGTCGGGCCCGCGCAATCCACGCCGTCGCCCGCCGTGTTCGCTCCGCGTCTCGCCGAACTCCAACACCGCCGCACCGATTGCCGCTGTTGGGAGTTTGGCTGGAACGAAGCTGGCTGGAAAAAGTCGAATTCTTCCGGGCGCGCGCTTGTCCGGCGAGAGGTGCGAAGATTTGGAAGGTCGCTGAATACATTCTCTTGGGCGTTGCCGCCATCCCCTTCATCTATTATCTCCTCGCGATCTATAGCACGTTCCATTTCTACGTGAAGTCGAAGCAAACCATTCGCAAGGGCTCCGATTTCACTCCTCCGGTCAGTTGCCTCAAGCCCATCAAGGGCCTCGACGAAGACGCTTACGAAAACTATGCCAGCTTCTGCCGCCAGGACTATCCGGATTATGAAATCGTCTTTTGCGTCGATGAAGACGACCCCGCCCTTCCTTTGTTGAAGAAACTCACCGTCGAATTTCCCGACCGTCAGATCCGCATTCTCTACGGTTCCGGCCGCAAGGCCATCAACGATAAAGTCGGCCGCCTCGTTCGCCTCTCGAACGAAGCCCGCCACGATATTTTCGTCATCACCGACGGTGATATCCGCGTCCGGCCGGATTATCTCCGCACGGTTGTCACTCCTTTTCGCGATCCCAAGGTCGGCGGCGGCACCTGCCTCTATCTCTCGACCAAAGAAACCAATCTTCTCCAGGAACTCCAATCCATCGGCATGATTTCCGATTTCTTCGCCGGAATTATGGTCGCCTGGCAGCTCGACGGCGTGAAATTCACCTTCGGCCAGACCATTCTTGCCCGCCGCAAGGGTATCGAAGGTTTCGGCGGCTATCAGGAAATCGAAAATCGTCCGGCGGACGACCTTCTCGTCGGCCGTCTCATCGCCGAGCAGGGCTATCGCGTCGAGCTCCTACCCTACATCGTCGAAACCGTCGCCGATTTCCAGAGCCTGAAAGACCTTCTCTTCAAGCGCGTCCGTTGGATGACCGTCATGCGCCTCATGCGCCCCTGGGGCCATCTCGGCTTGATCTTCACATGGGGATTGCCGTGGGCTCTTGTCGCCGTCGCCATCCATCCCACGCTTCCCGTCATCGCCGGTTTTCTCGGAACGTATGCCTTCCTGCGCCTTGTCCTTACCTGGGCGCTCGGCATTCGCGTCATGAAAGCCCCCGGCCTTTGGAAGAAAATGCCCCTGATTCCCGTGTGGGATTTGCTGGCGTTCTTCATCTGGCTTGCCAGCTTCACGCGCAGCAGCATCCGCTGGCGCGGCGTCGATTATTTTATTCGCGACGGACGCCTCGAACCCGCAGCCCCCGCGCCCTCTTCCGGCGCCTCGCGGTAATGCCGGCGTGAAAGATTCCTTATGCCGCTGAAAATCGCCGTCGCTGGCGCCGGCATTTATGGCTCGGCCATCTCCATCCGCCTTGCTGAACGCGGCCACTCCGTTCATTTGTTCGACCCTCTCGGAGTTCTTCGCGCCGCTTCGGCCATCAATCAGTTCCGCATCCACTCTGGATATCACTATCCCCGCAGCCCGGAAACTATCGAAGAGACTATGCAGGCGCGCGCGGAATTCCTACAAGCCTTCCGGCCCGCCATCGTCCGCGGCAGCCGCCATTATTACGCGATTCCCCGCGAAGGCTCCCTGACTCCTCCGGAGCTTTTTGAGGCCGTCATGGCGCAGCACCGCGTCCCGCTCCGGCCCGCGCGCCCCGATTGGATGAACTTCGAATTCATCGATAGGTGCTACGAAGCGGAAGAAGAAATCTACGATCCCGACGCGCTGCGCGCGCTTCTTGAAGATGGCCTTCGCTCTTCCGGCGTTCGATTCGAGCAACGCGCCTTTTCTCCCGATGAACGCTCGGGCTGCGATTTCGTTGTTTGGGCCACCTACGGCCTCGGCCCCAGCCGCGGAATTTTTCGCGCCGCCAAATATCAGGTCGCGGAAAAAATTGAAATCCAGCTGCCGGAAAATCTTCGCGGCGTCTCACTTGTAGTCATCGACGGCCCTTTCACCGCTTTCGATCCCTACGGCAATTCCGGCCGCTCGCAATTCGGCTCCGCGAAACACACCAACCACTGGACCACGCGCAATTCCGAAGAACCAATTCCTGAACCGTACGCCGGCCTTCTCAATCGCCCGGCTTTCGAGCCCGTAGAATTCACGCGTTTCGAGGCGATGCGAGCCGACTCTGCGCTCACCGTTCCCGCGTCCCGCGATGCAAAATATCTCGGCTCGCGCTTTACGATTCGCGTGGTCGAAGACAATCCCGCGCAGGACCGTCGCACGCTCTACGTTCAGGAAACGTCTCCCCGCGAACTTCACATTTTCTCCGGCAAAGTCGTCAGCGCCGTCAAGGCCGCCCGCCTCGTCGAGGAAAGGGTCGCGCGGGATGCCTGAAGGTCCGCGATACGCCATCCTCGGCCGCGGCCGCTGGTCCGTCGTGGTTCAAAGGGCCCTTGAAGGCGAAGGCCGCCGCGTCGAAATCGTCGCCGGAACGCGACGCGCTCTATCCGAAACGGACGATGCGCATTTCTCGCAGATGCGGTCTTCGCTCGCAGCAACCGGGGCGGACATCGCCTGGCTCTGCGTTCCACCCGGCCCGCATCTCCCCGCTGTGATTCTTGCGGCGCTGGACGCAGGCCTCGACGTGATTGCCGAATCCCCCTGGCTTTGCGCGCCCGAAATCACGCAAGAACTTCAGTTCGCCGCTGCTGCAAAAAATCGCCTCGTCGGCGTTCATTTTGAATATTGCCAACTGGAAGAGGTCGAATCCTGGCGCGGGCAATTCCATGGCGCGCACGGCATGACCTTCGGCGGCCGCTTCTCCCTCAGCCGCGCCAACCGCCACGGTATTCCTCCTGTCGCCGACCTTGGCTGCCACCTTGCCGCCATCCGCCAGTACGCCGCGCACGAATCCGCCCTCGGAGAAATTCATTGTGAGTACGCCTCCACCAACTCGCGCATGGTTTGGCTCGATCAAGCAGCAACGCGTCTGTCTCTGATCGACTTCACCTCCAATCGCCAGCCCATCATTCAAAGATTCTTCCGCAAATTCGAAGCCGCACGCGCCACGCGCGATTTTCCCTTTGGCCTCCCGTTTGCCGCCGCCGTTTCCTCGCAAATCGCGCGTCTGTTGCCTTAATCCTCTGAAACAAGAGGATGACGTGCGTGAGTAACACCGCAAACCCGCAGAATCTTTGCCAGGCAAGCTGGTTTTTGCGGTAGTGTAAGCATCGCTTTTTGCGGTCGGTGCATTCCAAAAGGAGCGGCGCCTCGGCCCATGAATTCGAGGAAGTTTTCCATCGGCGTCGATCTCGGCGGCACGAATCTCCGCATTGCCGCCTATTCCGGCGGCGTGGATTTCCTTGAAACGATCGCCGTGCCCACGCGCATGTCCGAAGGCCGCGACGCCGTCGTCGACGACATGTGTGCCGCTATCCGCCAGTTGCGCAATAAATTTTCCCGCGAAGCCTCTCTCGCCGGCGTCGCCATCGGCACTCCCGGCCCGCTCGAGCTTCCCATCGGCCGCCTCCGCAAGCTCCCGAACTTTCCCGGTTGGGACGGCTTCAATCTGCGCGAAGCAATCGAAAGCCGCATCGGCATGAGCGTCTCGCTCGCCAAGGATGCGAATCTCGCCGCGTTTGCCGAATCGAAACTCGGCCAGGGAAAAACGCTCGGCCTCGATTCCATGTACATGCTCACGCTCGGCACCGGCGTCGGCAACGGCATCGTTCTCGGCGGCAAAATCTTCGACGGCATGAGCGGCATGGCCGGTGAGGGCGGCCACGCCACCGTCTGGCCCGGCGGTCCTCGCTGCGGCTGCGGCAATCACGGCTGCGTCGAGGTCTTCGCCTCCGCTACTGCCGTTCATCGCATGGCGCGCGAACTCATCGCTTTGGGGAATGCGTCGGGCCTCGCTGCTCTCGAAAAATCGAAATCGTCCTTCACCGCGCGTGAAGTCGCTGATCTCGCCGCCGGCGGCGATCCTGACGCACGTCAGGTTTTCGAAAATGTCGGCGAAGCTCTTGGCATCGCTCTCGCCGCCATGATCGACATCTTGAACCTTCCGCTCTACGTTATTGGCGGCGGCATGACCAACGCCTGGGATTTGTTCTCGCCGCGGCTTTTCGCCGAGATCCAAGTTCGCAGCTATGTCTATCAGTTGAACGACGGAAAAGTGGACGAGTTCGGCTACACGTCCCGCATGACTCACGTCGTCCCTGCGCAGTTGGGTGCGGAAGCCGGCCTTCTCGGCGCCTGCCTTCTTCCGCTGACCGAACGATGAGAAATATCGGCGAATGCAGCGTGTTTTGTAGGGCGGGGATTCAACCCCGCCGTAAATGCTCGAGCAGAAGACTGGCTTCAGCCCCTGAAGTACGGGCTTTCGCCGCTTGCGCGGATTTTTCGTAGGAGATACCTTCGCGGAGGGTGAATGAAACTCAACTTCCACTTGATCAAGGGCAGTCTCGTCGGCGCACTCGGCGGCCTACTCTTCGGCTTCGACACCGCCGTCATCGCCGGCACTACGCACGGGCTGACCGTGGCCGATCATCTCACCCCCACGACCCTCGGCCTCACCGTCTCGATTGCTCTCTGGGGCACCGTCATCGGCGCGATCGCTTCCGGGGAGCCCGGCCAGAAATACGGCGGCCGCGAGACGCTCCGTTTCCTCGCGGTCTGTTACGTCGTCTCAGCCCTCGGATGCGCTTTTGCCTGGAACTGGTATGCGCTCGTCGTCTTCCGCTTCATCGGCGGACTCGGCATCGGCGGCTCTTCGGTTCTCGGCCCCGTTTACATTGCTGAAATTGCGCCGGCGAAGTGGCGCGGTCGCCTCGTCGGGATGTTCCAGATCAATATCGTCGTCGGCATTCTGCTCGCTTATCTTTCCAACTATTGCATCGCCCGCTGGATCGGCGGTCCCGACGATTGGCGCTGGATGCTCGGCGTCGCCGCGATTCCTGCGCTGCTCTTTCTGGTTCTTCTCTTCACGATTCCGCAAAGCCCACGCTGGCTCGCCACGCAGAATCGCCGCGAAGAAGCCCACGGAGTTCTCACGCTTATCGGCGCTGCCGATCCCGAAGGCGAACTCGATGAAATCATGGCTTCGATCCACCTCGAGCGCTCGCAGAAGGAAGAGGCGCTCTTCTCCTGGAAATATCACTTCCCGCTTTTCCTCGCCATCACCATCGGGGCTTTCAACCAACTCTCCGGCATCAACGCGATTCTCTATTACCTCTCCGACATTTTTGCCGCTGCTGGATTCAGCCAGATTTCGGGCGACCTGCAGGCCGTCGCCGTCGGCGCCATGAACCTGCTGGCCACGCTCGCGGCGATGACGGTGATCGACAAGATCGGCCGCAAGGCGCTCCTACTGATCGGCTCGGTGGGAATGGCGATCAGCCTCGGCGGCGTCGCCGCCGTGTTCTTCACGCACTCGCACCAGAGAGATCTTCTCTGGTGCCTGCTGGCCTTCATCGGATTCTTTGCGATTTCCCAGGGCGCGGTGATCTGGGTTTACATCGGCGAAGTGTTTCCCAATCGCGTGCGCGCCAAGGGACAAAGCGTCGGCAGCTCTTCGCACTGGATCATGAACGCAATTATTTCTTTCGCGTTTCCGATTCTCGCGAAAAGCTCCGGCGCCTATCCCTTCGTGTTTTTCGCGGTGATGATGGTGGTGCAGTTTTTCCTGGTGCTATTCTTCTTTCCGGAGACGAAAGGCGTCTCGCTCGAAGAATTGCAGCACCATCTGGGCCTCGACTAGCGGCAATTCCTACGCGGTGCGCCCGTTGCCGTTGACGCGCGGCGACGGGCCGCCAAACGGCTGCGGCACAATTTCAAATCCTTTTGCTGCCGCTTGCGCGCCGGCCATGGCCGATGCGGCTGACGCCGCGGGTTTGCGTTCATTCGAATACGCCAGCCGGTTGATGCGTTCGGCGATGTATTCGGGAAGCGTGATCTCTTCGGGGGCGCTTTCGAGCACGCTGCGAATGCGCGCTTTCAGAATCCCGAACACCGTCTTCGCGTCGCGCGACGCATCCACCCTTTCAAATCCGAATTCGGCGCTCAGCCGGTCGAATTCCCCCAGCAGCGCCTTCTGATAATTGCAAAATCCCTCGTACATATCGTGTGCGGGATACAAATCCATTCCCGATTCCCAGTAATCGAACCCGCGCGAAAAAATCACGCGCGGAATCAACTCGTCGATTCCCACGCGCAGATAAAACACCGCATCGGGCTTCAGCGCGACGCTGTAAATGCCGCGAATCCACGACGCATCCACGCCGCGCACGATCGCCCGCGCCATCAGCGAATAGATGTAGCGGTCCGTGAGCACCACAAATCCCGCGCGCAGCGCCGGAGCAATTTCGTTTTCGAGGCGGTCGACGAAATCCGTGGCGTAGAACAGGCTCTGCGTCACGCGCCCCAGATTGTTTCCCTCCTTGGCGCGGCGGATTCCATCGCCCGCCAGCGGCGAGCGCGTCATTCCCGTGTCGAGCACGGCGTGGCCCATCTCTTCGAGCCACGGCTTCAGCAGATTGATTTGCGTGGTGCGTCCCGCGCCGTCCGTCCCTTCGATCACGATCAGCTTTCCCGCCAGGTCCGACAGTTTCATGCCCGGCAGCTTTTTTCCGTACGTCTCCCTCATGGCTTCACCCTCAATTCCTTGGCATCTTCGAGATGCCGCTGCGCGATTTGCCGCACTTGCGCCTGTTGGGCTTCGACGGGCAGCGTCGCATCCACCACCGTCAGGTTGAATTCCGGAATCATCCGCTCGTATTCCTCGAGGATCCGCCCTTGAAAGATGCGGAAGCTCTCGACGGGATCGTCGCACAGCCCCAAATCCATACCGGCTTCATAGAATTTCAGGCAATCGCGGGCGGCCGCGATGCGCCCGATGGCCGTTTCAAGCGGCACGCGGAAATAAAACGCCACTGTCGGCTTCACGGCAAATTCGTAGAGACTGCGCAGCCACTGGCGGTCCATGCCGCGCGCCACGTCGCGCGCAAACGCCGTGTAGACGTAGCGGTCGCAGAGCACCACGGCGCCTGCCTTCAAAAGCGGCAGGATGCTTTTCTCCGTGCGGTCGGCGAAATCCGTCGCGTGAATCAGCGAAAACGTCGCCGGCGTCAGCATTTTCTTTTTCTTGCCGAGCTTCGTCGTGTCCTTCACCAGCGGCGAGGAATTCCATTCGCTGAACACCACGCCGTAGCCCTTGGCTTCGAGCCATTTGTGCAGCAGGCTGAGTTGCGTCGATTTGCCCGACCCGTCGATGCCCTCGACGATGAACAGCCGCCCCGGATAACCGTGATGGCCCGCAGGCTTGGCCGCAGGCGTAAACGACTCGCGCGGCAGGAACACTTCGAACGGGCCGATCTTGATGTGCCCGTTCACATCCGTGTGCGCCGCGTTATGAAGACCGCTTTGAAAGAGATCCAATGGTTCGCTCGCTCCTTATGAATTGGGTTGCCCGGTGGCGCCGGAAAACGCCGCCGGGCGCATCTAAATTCTGACAGTGGGGCGGCAATTTCAGTATCATTCTGATACACCTGTAACCAAGTAGTGCTGGCCTGGTCCTAGTACCGCAAATTCGAGGGGCCACGCCCGTCGATCGAGCCAAGGTGCAACTCCCCACAACTGTTGCGAACCGGACGTGGCCCCGCCTTTTATTTTCAGCGAGTTGCGTCATTTCCGGTTTTTCCGTGTGTTGCGAACCGGAGTGGCCGGAGGCGCTCTCGATGGGTGATTTCCACCGACGACGAAATGCGTGGTCGGCGACTCGATCCAGTGACCTGAGTGGTCGAGATGAGCGTAGGTGCGAACGGCGTCAACGACGGCCGAGGCATTGGGCTGCACACTTTCGGCCATTTCGATAACGTGCTCGAGAGCGAAGCGCAGTCCAGCCTCGCGTCGAGGAAACAGCCCGAGGGCATGCGCGTGACGATACACGGAGGAACGGTTGGGGAGATCGAATTCGCGAGTGATCCAGAGAACCCTGCGCCATTGAATAAAGGCTTCTTCGATCGCTTCCAGTTCAGGATGCTTGCAGACGGCGCAGCGGCGGCGGTGTTGCGCCAGGTCCAAGGAAGGAGCTGGAAGAGCGGGCGACGAAGATTCGGTTGATTGCGCGGCTGGGGCGAGGTCTTTGAGAGCGACGGCGGCCATGGCGGCGATTTGATCTGCGGTGGCGAAGGTGTTTCCTTCGGAGCCTTCCATAAGAATCGAGGCTGGATCTCCGTCTGACTTTCTCGATTGCGCGTAGGCGCGGCGGATCGCAGGAGGCACTCGGTGGATGTCGTCAAAGTCATGTGTGTTGGACATGTTTTTTTCTCCAAAAATAATTCGGCCCCGCGGAGTCGAGCGCCGAAGCGCCGAAGGCCGCGAGGCCGTGAAAAAGAGGCTAGCAGAAAGCGAAGGGGAAAATTATTGAGCGAAGGTCGGGATTTGGGACAGGTTGAGGACAGTTCTAGGACTGGAGCAAAGAGACCTGTACGGAAGAGCAGGAGAGTGAGGCAGTGACGAGTGAGTAGTGGCGGGTGACTAGTCCTGCCTTCGGCAGGCAGGCCCGCTACGGCGGGCAAGTGTGTGGAATTCAGCGGCGGTCACGAAGGAGCGAAGCGGAAAGATCTTCGCCGCGTATGGGAACTGGACGGATTTCGAGCAGACCGGCACGGCGCAGTTGCCGGCGGCGGCGGGGGTTGCGCGACTGCGAGTCCGCCGTGGCGGACTCGCAGAAGGATTAAGGCCGCGCCCATTCAGAGGCTGCACAGCAGCCTCCTCAGGGCAAGCCAGCGTAGGCGCCTTGCGGCGCGGATTTTACGGCGGGGTTGAAACCCCGCCCTCCTAGAGGCAAGCGGTGGCTTCGCCGCGGAAGGTGCTGCGGCGTACGGCGCGCTGCGTTTCTTTACTTCAAAGGCGCGCGCCCTTTGAACAGAGCGCAAAGGAATGCGGCACCCGCTGGGATGGGTCGAGGACGTTTATCGGCCGTGTGTGGGGGAGCTTTCGGCGTTGGTCGCGTTGCGGGTGGGTCGGGCTTCACAGGGTGGCCCACCTGCCCTTACAGAGGCTAGCGCAGCAACCTTGCCAAAAATCGCACGAAGTCATAGCATGACTCACGCGATGGCCGACAACGAGACGATCCTTAGGCACCCTCCTGCACACGAAGTCAAGCTCGAGGTGAACTTTCCTAATAATCTCGCGGTTGCGGACGGGAGAAGCCGCTTCTACAATTTGGTTCGAGGCGAGTTTCCGACCGTTATTATCCCTGAACAAGGGAAAATGCAGTTCGACTTTGGTGACTATGCCTTATATACAGAGAACCTTTCACTCAGGCTCGAAGTTGGAATGAGTTACTTTCGGGCGGTCTCCACCGGCTACCCTGGTTTCACGAAGTTTAGAGATTCATTTTCGAATGCCTTGCAGTTGTTTATCGGATGTTACGACTTGAAGACCTTTAACAATTTCGCTCTAACATACGTGAACAAGCTACAATTGGAGCCAGAGCATCGATTATTTGAAGACATCTTTAGACTGGAAGTCAAAATCCCTGAAGACCTAGGGCATAATCTGTTCGCGGGGAAGGGGCTGCTTGTCTTCCAAAAGCCCGAGGGCTACATGACCGTCCAGTTTGACCCAGAGGCGGGGGCTGGAGGTGTAGGATCTTACTCACTTACGCTATTTTTCGTGTCTTTTCCAGGGGCGCCGATAAATGCGGAGAAGGGACCAATCGAGTCTCTTGCCAATGTAGCTCACGGCTACCTTTCCAAGTTCTTCTTCGGGATTTTGACTGAAAAATATCTCGCATTCCTGAGGGCAAAATGAACGGGACATTCTGGATTCCTGACAACAAGGAAAGCGATACCCGACCTTTGCCGCAGATCGACTTGGTGGGCCTGACATTTGCTAAGCTATTCGAAAGGCAGCAGTCAGCAAACGACCCGCAGCTCTTCTGGAGCGCGTCCAACTTCGCTTACCTGTTGAAGAAATTGCACGCGAGCAGCGACGAGATCAAGCGATCAGTAACGATAGACCCCCAGATTATGCATGGAAACCCGGTATTTAGCGGGACTCGTATTCCCTTGTATGAGGTTCTGGAGGAGTTTTCTGCTGGGACCACTATGGATGACCTGCTGGAAGGCTATCCGACCCTACGACGCGACCAAGTCCAGAGTGGACTTGTTTTTGTCTCATCGCTCCTCCGTATTTACAATGACGAAATTCCTGATTGATGAGAATGTGAACCAGCTTGCGATCCGAACTGTTCCTACGGATGGGAAGGGTTTTGATGTTCTTTTCCCCGAGGAGGGCCAATACAAAGGGGCGGTCGATACGGCGGTCCTGAAAATAGCAAGGACAGATCAAAGAGTCCTTGTTTCTCAGGAAAGGGACTTTGGGAAATTTCACTTGGAACCACATGAGTTGCCTGCGGGCGCGATATGGCTCAGGCCGCTCATGATCTCTCAAAGAAATGTGGGCGAACTACTTGCTTTTCTTTGCCGCGTACTTGTCCGTGATTTTCCTACGAACCCGTATGACTTTGGTGGGAAAATAATCGAGGTTTTCCCAGATCAGATACTTGTTCGATCCTCCGATGGTACCGTATCCAAGCACCCCATCTAGGTGACATACCCGGAACCTTTTGGGGCGTGGTGCACTACCCCAAGCTTTCACGATTCAGTGTTGACCGAGACACGGGACGCGATAGACGCGTCATAATTCCAATTCCAGGGTGGACAGCAAGCTTTAGATGTGCCGCGCGACCTTCGCGCTGCGTCAACGGCAAGGCTGCATCGGGAAGGGTGGAGGGGCGGCGAGGCTCCAGCCACGAATCACAGGCCGCGAATCACGTCCCATAAGTCACGTTCCTTATCGCGTGATAATCTAGTGGACTATTTTCACAGCAACGGAGGCCCCGATGGAGCTGAAGCACCGCAGCGGGAGAATGACGGAGGGAGCGGACCGGGCGCCGGCGCGGGCAATGTTCAAAGCGGTGGGATTCAACGATGCGGACCTGGCGAAGCCGCTCGTCGCCGTGGCGCACACGTGGATCGAGACGATGCCATGCAATTATCACCTGCGGCGGCTGGCCGAGCGCGTGAAGACGGGCGTGCGCGAAGCGGGCGGGACGCCGATGGAGTTCAACACGATTTCGATCAGCGACGGCGAGACGATGGGCAGCGAAGGGATGCGGGCGTCGCTGGTGAGCCGCGAAGTGATTGCGGATTCGATCGAGCTGGTGTGCCGCGGACAGATGTTCGACGCGGTGGTGTGCATCGTGGGCTGCGACAAAACGATTCCGGGCGCGGCGATGGCTTTGGCGCGGCTGGACATTCCGGGATTGATTTTGTACGGCGGCACGATCGCGCCGGGAAAACTGAACGGCAAAGACGTGCTGATCGGCGACGTGTTCGAGGCGGTGGGCGCGCACGCGGCGGGAAAAATGACGGACGCAGAGCTGAAGGCGCTCGAAGACGTGGCGTGTCCCGCGGCGGGCGCGTGCGGCGGGCAGTACACGGCGAACACGATGTCGATGTCGCTTGAGATGCTGGGAATTTCGCCGCTGGGATTCAACAGCGTGCCGGCGATGGATCCGAAGAAGGACGAGGTGGCGACGGCGTGCGGGCGGCTGGTGATGGACGTGCTGAAGCGCGGCGTGCGCGCGCGCGATATTTTTACGCGCGACGCTTTCCACAACGCGATTGCGGCGGTGGCGAGCACGGGCGGGTCGACCAACGCCGTGCTGCACTTGCTGGCTCTGGCGCGCGAGATGAACGTGCCGCTCTCGATCGACGAATTTCAGACGATCAGCCACCGCACGCCGCTGTATGCGGACCTGAAGCCGGGTGGGCGCTACAACGCGATGGATTTGTATCACGCGGGCGGAACGGCGGTGCTGGCAAAGCGGCTGCTGGACGCGAAGCTGATCAAGCCCGAGGCGCTGACCGTGACGGGAAAAACCCTGGGAGAAGAAGCGGCGGCGGCGAAAGAAACGCCGGGGCAATTGGTGGTGCTGCCGCTCGGCAAGCCGCTGAAGCCGAACGGCGGGCTGGTGATTTTGAAAGGCAATCTGGCACCGGAAGGGTCGGTGCTGAAATTCACGTCGGGAGCGCCGAAGGTGCATCGCGGGCCGGCGAGAGTGTTCAATTGCGAAGAAGATGCACTGCGCGCCGTGCTGGACCGCAAAATCCAACCGGGCGACGTGGTGGTGATTCGCTACGAAGGACCACGCGGCGCTCCGGGAATGCCGGAAATGTTGAGCGTGACGGGAGCGATTATCGGCGAAGGGCTGGGAGAAACAGTGGCGCTCGTTACGGATGGGCGGTTCAGCGGCGCGACACGCGGGCTGATGATCGGGCATGTGGCGCCGGAAGCGGCGCGGGGCGGTCCGCTGGCGGCGCTGCGCGAAGGCGACATTGTGATCATCGACGTCGAAAAGCAATTGCTGCAGGCGGAGATGGGCGACGAGGCAATTCGCGAGCGGATGAAGAGCTGGCAGGCGCCGGCTCCGCGATATGCGGCGGGCGTGTTTGCGAAGTATGCGGCGCTGGTGGGCTCGGCGGCGGACGGCGCCATTTTGCGCGCGCCGAAGGAATAGCGAAAGCGCGCAGGCGCTGCTGAGCAGCCTCGCCGGAAATGCGACCGGCGAAGCTGCTTTTTGTTGCCGCAGTGGCGTTGACATCGAATTCCAGCGCACCTAAAATCTCCGCGACTCGGGGTGCTTGCGAATTAGCCGACGATCCTGTGAATCGGCGTCCCCCGCTGGAGACCTTCCATCGCACCCGCCGGCCCCAAACCAAAAATAGGCATCGTGGATGACGACCAGAACATGCGGTCGCACATCGCCGCAGCTCTGCGGTCCGATTTTGAATTGCTCGAAGGCGGGGACTACGAGGACGCGTACCGGTTGCTGCAGGAAAGCGCGCTCGACGTGCTGCTGCTCGGGCTGCCAATCGGGTCGGGAGGCGTGAAGGAGTGCACGGAGCTGCTGGCGCGGCTGGTGGGAAGCGAAATCGACACGCTGGTGATCGTGCTGAGCTCGGATGAAACGAAAGCGACCGCGCTGAAGGTGATCGACGGAGGATCGTACGATTATTTCATCAAGCCGATCGACAACGACGTGCTGCGGCATCTGCTGGAGCGCGCGGTCGAGAAGCTGCACATGCAGCGCGAGAACCGGCTGCTGCGCGACGAGATCGCGCGCAAGCACGCGCTGGGAGACCTGATCGGCTCGACCGAGTCAATGAAGCACGTGGTGGAGTCGATCAAGCGGATGGCGCGCGCGAACAGCAGCGTGATCGTTCGTGGCGAGAGCGGGGTCGGCAAGGAGCTGGTGGCGCGGGCGTTGCACGACCAGAGCCCGCGGCGCAACCGGGCGTTTGTGAGCGTCAATTGCGCGGCGCTGCCGGAAGGGTTGATGGAGGCGGAATTATTCGGCTACGAGAAGGGCGCGTTTACGGGAGCGACGGCGTCGAAAGAAGGGCGCGTGGAACTGGCGCATCAGGGGACGCTGTTTTTGGACGAGATTGCGACACTCACTCCCGCGCTGCAAAGCAAGCTGCTGCGCGTGCTGGAAGAGCGGGCGCTGACGCGGCTGGGAGGGAAGAAATCGATCCGCGTGGATTTCCGGCTGATTTGCGCGACGAACGAGGATCTCGAAGAAATGGTCCACGAGGGGCGTTTTCGCGAGGACCTGTATTACCGCATTCACGTGGTTCCGATTTTCGTGCCCGCGCTGCGCGAGCGCGTGGAGGACATTCCGATTCTGGCCGAATATTTCACGAGCGTGTTTTGCGCCGCCAACGGATTTCCTGCGAAGCGAATCACCGGCGAAGCAATGCAGGCGCTGAAGAGGTATCCGTGGCCGGGAAACGTTCGCGAGCTACAGAACGTGATCCAGCGGCTGGTGCTGATGACGGATGAAGAGTCGATCGACCTCCCGGATATGCCACCGGAAATCATCCAGGCTGTGAGCCGAAACTCGAAGAATAAATTCCGGCTTCCGCCGGGAGGAATCAACCTGGACCGGGAAATGGAAGCGGTGGAACGCCGCTGGGTGGAAGAAGCGCTGCAGCAAGCGAAAAACGGAAAAGCGGAAGCGGCGCGATTGCTGGGAGTGGACAGAAACCGATTGAATTATCTCTGCCGGAAATATCACCTCTGAGTTTTTTGCACAAAAGCAAACGAAAAAGGTTTTCTTGACGCCGCAAATCGTTTAAAAATTCAACTTAACGCGAAAATTTCAACAAGAAAACTGCGCAAGAGGGCGGAAGCGCGTGTCGCACAACCTGGCGAACTCCTTTGTTCTTTGTGCCTTACGGCAATAGGAAAGGCAGGACAGGATTGGCGAGCCAATTGCATTAATGATAGGCAAGCGGGTAATCAAGATATTCAGCGAGGGAGAAGAGACATGAAGAAAGAAGCGAAGCCATTGAAGAAGGGAAAGAAAGTTTCGGCCGTGAAGCCGCTGTCGCGGACAATCGAGGCCGTCAAGCCTCTGATGACCGTCCGGTCCTAGCAAGTTCTTCGATCTTCCCACGGAGCTCTCCACTTCGAGGGATGGTTGAAGTTGTAGCAACCCCCAAGGGCCGCCGTCCCAGGAACGGCGGCCCTTTCCTTTTCTTGCGCGATTCTGCAGAAACCACAGTGAGGAAACAGAAGGCTGCGAACGAGTGAGCCTCGCGCGATGGTTTACCAGAACTGCGAGCGAACCCAGCGCCAACCGCTCCTGCCTGCCTGATACGCAATCGGATAGTTTTTCGCGCCAATCTTGGCGGTGCCCGTCATTCCTTCGCGCAGCGAACCGTCGGAATTCGGAATAACGACTTCGACCGCGAAATAGTTCGTCAATTCCTGGCCGAGGCGCTCGAGTTTTTCGGGGTGGGAAACGGGGCGATCCGGCGCGGCAGCGGGCATGATGCGCAAGACTTCTCCGCGGTAGGTGCGGTAGGGAAACGGGAGAACTTTCAGCTTCACTTTGGCGCCTTGCTTCACATCTTCGAGGGCCCAATCGCGTACCAGAATGTGGGCGCGCATGTCGCGGCGATCGGCGATGCGGCAAAGCTCTTCACCGCTGCCGAGGTATTGTCCTGTGAACTGCCCGACGAGCGGAGTGGCCACAACGCCGTCGATGGGCGCGCGAATTTCCGTCTCGGAAGAGCGCAACTGCGCGACGGCGAGATCCTCCGCAAGCTCCTGCCGGCGGGGCAGAGCGCGAGCGGCCAGATCGAGATCCGAGCGGGACTCTCCCAGGCGCAATTCGCTGTCGACGAGAGCGAGCTTTGCCTCAAGAGAGGCAACATCCGCGGCCGCAGCAGCATTGTCGATGACCGCGAGCAGTTGGCCTGACTTGACCTCATCTCCCTGATGAACGTAGACCTGGCGAACGATGCCGCCGACGGCGGCGCGCGCGGCGGCTTCGCGGCCTGGCTCGAGAACGAAGTCGGAGTTCACGCGCGAGGGGACGGGCGGGATGAGGAGCAGAACCAGCACGCCGAGCGCTCCAGCCTGCTGCGTGCGAGTCAATTTCCAAGCCATCATTTCCTCCTTCTTTTCGCGCAGCCACGCGCGAGCGACGGGCAAATTTTTGCGCAAGCCTTTCCTGGCGAAAAGATAGATGACACCGAGAGTGAGAAGATAGCCCCAATCGCCAAATTTGCTCACCAGGATGTTGCGCACAAATATGACGGAAATCAGAATCAGCGTGACGCTGTAGACGATGGCTGTGAATCCAAAGATCAAGAAAATTCTCCGCTGCCTGCGGCTGGCCGCGGGCAAATCCATATCGCGGCGAAGGAAATATTTGGCGAACCACGCGCGCAGGTAGGCGAAGGATTCCTCGCGCAGATTGTCGATTTCAAGATATTGCGAGAGGGCGTAGTAGCCGTCGGCCTTGATCAGCGGATTCAGGTTGAGCAGAGCTCCTTGAATTCCGCTTAAGAGCATGGCTTTGTAGGCGAGATCGTTGATGACCGTGCCGGGCAGGGTGAAATGCCATAGTAGCGCAGAGATGCCGCAGAAGACGATCTCGATCCAGATGCCCGCAAAGATAACGAGCTGGCGTTCGCGGCCGCGCTGGAAGAGCAGAATATCGGTGGTATCGGTGTAAAACGCCGGCGTGAAATAAATCAGGAGAAATCCCATCTGGTGGACGTCGCCGCCGTAGTGTTTGCAGGTGAGCCCGTGCCCGAATTCGTGAACTGCGCCGAGGACCATCAAAAGGATCCAGAAGGCCCAGATGTCGTAGGCCGATTTGTCCGCGAAGCTATAGAGAGAAGACGTATCCTGCTGCACGCGCGTCCAATCGCCGGCCAACAGGTAGCAAGCGGTGATGAAAAGCACGATCGAGAAGACGACGAAGCCCCTGGAATAAAAGAACCAGCCGACGTAGGGATCGATTTTCTCGAGCGTCTTATTGGGATCCCAGGCCTTGAAGGAGATATAGAGGACGCTCGACTGGTCGATGCGGCCCTTGCGTTCGTCGCGAATTCTTTCCAGCACGGCGAGATTTTTTTCGCCGACCGATTGTTCCCACATGGCGGGTTCGACGCTGTCCAGAAAATCGAGGACTTCCGGCTCCGCGAGCGGCTGGTCCGGATGGCGGCTGCTCAATTCCGCGGCGATCTCGGCGGCCGTGCGCGTGCCGTCACAGAGCTGAAGGAGCGCGAATTCCTGGGCGCCGTAGCGATTGTACGAATTGGTTTCTTCAACCTTGACGACGTAACTGGTTTCGCCCGCGACGGTCTGCTCGCTGATGCGCAGGTCCTGGCGAAGCTTGGGGCGGCGGAGTCCCTTGGCGAGGATGCTGGAGACTTGAAGGCTGGTGGGACCGAATCGCATCGCAGGATTCCGTTAGGGTTTGCCGTGGCCATTTACCGGCCACAGGACACGAACGGCCATGCCCGGGCGCAGGCTTGCCAAATCCTGCCCGGTAAGTTGCGCGGTCACGTCGTAGCTGTCGCTTGCGGGATCGACCGTCGGGCTCACTTTCGTGACGCGTGCCGCCATCGTGCGGGCTGGATTATCGGCCAGCCGCAATTGCAAGGGCGCTCCTTCGGCTGGCTTCTGGCCGCTAGATTCGGGTACCTGGAATTGGACGAGCAGAGGCGCAAGCTGGCTGACGCGGAAACATTTGTCGTTTTTCGCGAGGACTTGTCCGACGCGAATGTAGCGGCGGACCACCACGCCGGAAAAGGGAGCGCGCAACTGCGTCTCGTCGATTTGCAATTCGAGCTGGCGGATGTGCGCTTCGCTGCTCTCGACTTCGGCGCGCCAGCCTTTCAGGTCGTAGTCGGCAGCCTTGGCTTCGAATTCCGCCTCTTCCAGATCCGCCTGGCTCGAAAGGCCGCTATCACGCAGGAGTTGCTGCCGCTTCAGAGCTGCGGACTTTGCCTTCAGTTCCGCTTCCTTATATAGGACGTTGTTTTGCGAGACTTTCAAGTCGTCGTTTGCTTTGACGAGCTCCATCTGGAGATCGCGGTCGTCGAGGCGGCCAAGGACGTCGCCAAATTGCACAGGGCTGCCTTCGTCCTTGTCGATGCTGACGACCACGCCGTCCATCTGCGTTCCCACATCCACTTGATGCTCGACGGAAAGTACGCTCAGAATTCCCGCGGCATCGGCGGGCCTTGGCGCGAACGAATCGGGCGTCGCGGGGGCGGAATTGGCGGGCGCGGGCGGAGGCGGGCTGGCGGCGCTGGAGGTTGAAGGAGCCGGAGAATCCCCACACCCCGCCACTGCGAAAAAAACGACCGCAGCCGCAATCCCCAAGGCAAATTTCCTCATGACCCTTCCTTTTTAGGGCAGCAGCGCCCACGACTCCTGCCACAGCCAGCGCGCCGGCGATCGCAGCAGCACATACCCGATGGGATACCATCCGGACTTGAACCATCCGCCGCCCGCGCGAATGCGGCCCCGCCCGACCATGCCCGTGCGCGCCAATCCATCGGGATTTTCAAAGACAGCCCGCACGAGGAAATATTGATCGCCGTTCTGCGAATGCGTCTGCGCGCCGATGCGCTCGACCGTTCCCTGAAAGGTATCGGTGGGGAAGGCGTTGAGCTTCAGCGCGACTTTCCTGCCCTGGCGCACAAGCCCCAAATCCGATTCTTCGACGCTCATTTCGGCGGCCATCGGGTTGCGCTGGACGACTTCGCAGAATGGGTCCCCGGCGTGAAGCAGAATGCCGGCCTTTTCCTCGACCTTCGGCGTAGTGACGATTCCGGCGATCGGCGAGCGAAGCTGCGCTTCGGCGATGCGGCTCTCTTCCAGGTCGGCTTCGGCTTGATGGAGGTCGGTGCGAATTTTGGCCTGGCCTGCGGCCGTCGAGTCGTTGCGGAATTCCGCTTCGGCCAGATCGCGCCGGGCCTGCGCGAGGTCCGCCTGCGCCTGCGCGAGTTTCACGCGGTCGTCGCCATCGTCGAGCTGCGCGAGAATTTCTCCGGCAGCGACAGGCAACCCTTCGTGGACGAAAACGCGGCGGACCACACCGCCTTCGACGGCGCTGATGATCCGGCGGTCAGCGGGAACGACGGTGGCGTCCGTGCCGAGGCGCATGGGCCATGGAATCACGAAGAGCGCGATGGCCACCCAGAGCGCCCGCTCGGCGTACAGGCGCCATTTGGTCAGCGGCATCGCAGCGAGCAGGCGTTTTTTCCTCTCCGCGAGAGGCGCCAGCAAATTGGCGAGCGGGACCTGCTGGTAGAGCTGCGCATTGCGAATCGCCACAGTGGTCTGGTTGGCGAGAATGGCGACCGTTTCCTTATTGTTGTCGGTCAGGAAATCGGCGTCGCCGCTGATCATGGCAAGGACGCCGAGAGTTCCCTGATCGTCCTTCAACGGCAGGGCGTAGAAACCGTTGTTTTCGTGGGCTTCGAGGAAGGGGACGATCTGCGCGCGCGCTTCTTCCGGCGTCAGGTGCCAGCCGTCCTCGTAAAGATCGGCGGAAACGCCGCCTTCCTGGTCCGCAACCCATTCGAGGCAATCGCGAAGGTCGCTCATTTCGCGCGTTTTGGGAACTTCGGTCTCGCCCGAGACGGCGCCGAGCAGAAATTTGCCGCGGTCGTAGAAGCCGATGACGCAGCGGTCGAAGGGAACGACTTCGGAAGCCTGGGCGACGACGGTGGTGAGGACGTGGTCGAGATCGAGCGTGGAGGTGATTTCCTTGGAGATTTTCAGCAGGGCGTCGAGGGCGTGAACTTTTCTTTCGGATTCAAGCAGGTTGGCGTTGTGAATCGCCACGGCAGCCTGCTCGCTGATCGAAGAAAGAAAGAAGAGATCGTCTTCGTCGAAGGGCGAGCCGTCGTTTTTATTCACCAACTCGACGACGCCAAGCACTTCATCGTCTTTGCGCAGCGGCGCGGCCATGTAGGAGCGCATGGCGAATTCGCCGCCGGCTTCGCGGCGTTCGGCGAGAGCGGCGTCGGAAGCCGCATCCTCAATCAGCCGTGGATTTGCCTGTTGCAGGACTTCGCCGAGCACGCCCTCTTCGGCGGGGGTGCGGGCGTCTTCTTCGACGGTGGGGTCTTCGCCCGCTTGATTCGCGAGATACAGCTCTCCGGCGCTGCGGTCGACGAGCCAGAGATTGCAGGCGCCCGCTCCGAGAATGTCGCGCATTTTTCCGGCGACAATCGGAAGCAGCTCTCCCAATTCGAGCGTGGAGGTGAAGGTGCGGCCGAGATCGTAGAGTGCGGTGAGGCGTTCGAGCGTGGCCAGCTGTGTGTGCCGCTCGCCTTCGAGCTCGTCGAGATGGGTGAGTGCCTGGCCCGCCAGGCGGCTGGCCTCTTCGAGAAAGCGTTCGTCCTCCGCCGTAAACTCGCCCGAGCGTTTGTTGAGCACTTCGACGACGCCGGCAAGTCCCTGTCCGCCGGGCAGCCCGACAAGCAAAGCGGTCTTCACGCGCGCGCGCGAGGAAACTTCGAGATGATCGAAATCGCCGTCTTGGCGCTCATTCGATCCCACACGGCGGTTCTTCCGGCTCTCGAACACTTCGGCTAGAATTCCTTCGCCGTCTCCGTTGTCCGAGGTGGTCCATTTTTCGCCTGGTTCGGTCCAGCGCACCTGGCATTCGAGTCCCTCGGCTTGCCGGTCGTAGATCCAGATGAGGACGGCGCGAGCGCCCAGAATTCCTCCCGCGCGGGCGGCAAAAGTCCTGAGCAGAGTCTCCCGGTCGCGGCAGGCGAGGGACACACTGGCCAGCTCGAACAATTCCGACGATGACTCCATGGCTCTCCCCGCTCAGGAAGGGACTTCGCAGCCTCTGCGGCGGTGCGGACTCGTGCCACCGGAGGCTCTGCAGCGCGGGCGAAGCCTAACAAATGGCGTGCGTGCGCGTCAAGAAAGGGCCTGCGGGAGACCTAGGGAGAACCGCGCCTTTCTTTTTTCCTAGCTTGATTGACAAGGCCAATTCGGTTAGCTTTTCTGGGCACTCCGAGGAGCGTAGTGAACATAAAGACTCGCAAGGCAGGGCAAGCCATCATTCTCGATTTGGAGGGCCCTCTAAAACTGGGAGAGGCGGAAGAGGCCTTTCGAAGTCAGGTGCAGCAGCTGATCGACGAGGGCTCGTCGCGCGTGGCCGTGAATTTGGCGGGAGTGACGGAGCTGGACAGTTCGGGGATCGGCGCGCTGGTGCGCGCGTTTACCACGCTGAAGAGAGCCGGAGGGAAATGCATGTTTTACGCGCCGAGCAAGCGCGTGCAGATGCTGCTGAAGATGGTGCGGCTCGATAGCGTGCTGGATATTTCCGAAGATGAAGCGACGGCGCTGACGCGCGTCTGAGACGCGACGGCTGATTCAGCGCCGGTCGAGAGCAGGATGGCGGACATCGCGTCCGGCCACGTAGTAGATCACGTCCTCGGCGATGTTGGTGGCGTGGTCGGCAATCCTCTCCAGGTTTTTCGCCACCAGAATCAACTCAAACGCCGGAAAAACGACCGAAGAGTTTTCCATCATATAGGTGAGGAGTTCGCGGAAGAGCTGGTCGCGCAAGCGGTCGACTTGATCGTCACGCTGCAGGACGGTTTGTGCAAGGTCCTGGTCCGCCTTGACGAGCGAATTCAGGCTGTCGCGGACCATCGTCTCGGCCAGTTCGCTCATACGCGGGAGGTCGACGTAAGGCTTCACCTGCGGGTGGCGCAGAATCCTCATCGCCGAATGGGCGATATTCACAGCCTGATCGCCGATGCGCTCGAGGTCGCCGTTGATGCGCGAAACGGCGAGGAGAAAGCGCAGGTCGGCGGCCATCGGCTGTTGCAGGGCGAGCAGGCGCTGCACGCGATCGTCAATCTCGATCTGCATTTCGTTGATGGCCGGCTCTTCATTGAGCACGGCCTCGGCGAGATGCTCTTCGGCGTCGAGCACGGCGTGCACGGCCTGATGGACCGCGCGTTCGGCGAGGCTCCCCATCCACAGCAGCCGCTGCTTCAGCTCTTCCAGATCGTTTTCGAAATGTCGTTCCATGGATCCCGAATCCCTTCTCTCGGAGCGGCCGAACGCGGCGCCGCTCCGCGCGGCCTCATCCGAAGCGGCCCGTGATATAGGCTTCCGTCCTCGGATCTTTCGGCGTGGTGAAAATTTTGGAGGTTTCGTTGTGCTCGATAAGCTTGCCATCGAGCATGAAAGCCGTGAAATCGCTCGCGCGGGCTGCTTGCTGCATGTTGTGGGTGACGATCACCATCGTGCAACTGTCTTTCAGTTGGAACATCAGCTCCTCGATCTTCGCAGTGGAGACGGGATCGAGAGCCGAGCAAGGCTCGTCGAGCAACAGCACTTCGGGATTCACGGCCAGAGCACGCGCAATGCACAGGCGCTGCTGCTGTCCGCCGGAAAGAGCAAAAGCCGATTTGTGGAGGTAGTCCTTCACTTCCTCCCACAGGGCTGCGCGGTGCAGGCTCTGCTCCACGAGTTCGCTCAGGCGGCCTTTGAAGCCGTTGATGCGCAGGCCGTAGGCGACGTTGTCGTAGATGGACTTGGGGAAGGGATTCGGCCGCTGAAACACCATGCCCACGCGGCGGCGGAGGTAGACCGAGTCGACCTTGTAGATATCGCTGCCGTCGAGGAGGATCTCGCCCTTCACGTGCGTATTGCGAATCGTGTCGTTCATGCGGTTGAGGGTGCGCAGAAACGTCGATTTTCCGCATCCGGAAGGGCCAATCAGCGCCGTCACCCTATTAGCAGGGATCTTCATGTTCAGATCGAACACGGCCTGCTTCGGACCGTAGAAGAAATCGAGATGTGAGATTTGAAAACGCAACGGCGTCTCCTTCGGCGATGCCTGGGCGCTCGAATTCATGCTCGTCGTTTCCTGGGCGAGGCGCGTTGCCAATCCGCGGTCGCCGCCTAGTGGGGCAGATGACATCTTATGCACTCCGAGTGGCACCGCGGCCGGTCAAGAGCAGACGGGTGCCGACGTTTGCGATCAGTACGAGAAGCAACAGAACGAGACCGGCGGCCCATGCCTGCCGGTGCCAATCGTCATACGGCGCGATGGCATACGTATAAATCATAACAGGGAGGGAGGCAACCGGCTGTCCCCAGCCGGGGCTCCAAAATTGGTTGCTGAACGCGGTGAAGAGCAAGGGTGCGGTTTCACCCGCTACGCGCGCCAAGGCGAGCAGCATTCCGGTCAAGACGCCGGCGCTCGCAGCCGGAAGAACCACGGTGAGGATCGTCTTGGATTTGCTCGCACCGAGGGCCATAGCGGCTTCGCGCATCGACCGCGGAACGGATTTCAAAAACTCTTCGGTGCTACGGACCGTGATGGGAATCACCATGATGCCGAGAGCGACGCCGCCGGCGAGAGTCGAGAAATGCTTCACGGGAAGCACGGCGATAGAATATGCGAAGATGCCGATCACGATGGAAGGGACGCCGTTGAGCAGGTCCGTCGTGTAACGGATGATGAAGGAAAACGTCTTGCCGCCGAATTCCGCCAGATAAATTCCCGCAATCAGCCCCACGGGCAGGCCCATGACCGCGGCGAGAAACAGAAGCTTCAGGCTGCCGACGATGGCGTTGGCCATGCCGCCGCCAGTCTCACCTACGGGCACAGGCAGCTTCGTGAAGAAGTTCAGATTGAGCGACGATCCGCCGTTGAAGATCAGGTAGCCGAGAATGAGAAATAGCACGGAGACAACGCCGAGCGCCGCCACACCTGTCAGTGTGAGCATGAAGTAATTCAGCGACTTCCGCCAAATCATGCGCAGCTTGGTCACGCGGGGCGACCTCCGCCTCTTTCGGTGGCGAGAATCAAAAGCCGCGCGAGGCCGTTGAGGATGAACGTCATCAGGAACAGGACTAGGCCCAGTTCTATCAACGCGCTCAAATAGAGATCGCCGGTTGCTTCCGTGAACTCATTCGCGATGACCGCGGCGATTGTGTAGCCCGGCGCGAAGAGCGAAGCGGCAATCTTCGGGTCGTTACCGATGACCATGGTGACGGCCATCGTTTCGCCCAGAGCGCGCGCCAGAGCCAGAAAGACCGAGCCCATGATGCCGGTGCGCGCCCACGGAACGACGGCTTGCCAGGTAGCTTCCCAGCGCGTGGCACCCATCGCCAGCGCCGCTTCTCTCTGTTCGCGGGGCACGGTGAGCAGCACTTCGCGCGAGACCGAAATGATGTAGGGCACGATCATGATGGCCAAAACGATGCTGGCCGTCAGAAAGCCTACGCCGTAGTTCGGCCCCTGAAAAATCGGAAGAAAGCCGAGCGTGGATTTCAGGAAGGGGCCGATTGTGGTGCGCATCAGCGGCACCACAATGAAAATGCCGAGCAGGCCGTAAATGACGCTGGGGACGGCGGCGAGCAAGTCGATCAGAAACGCCACCGTATCGCTGAATTTGCGCGGCGCAAGTTCCGCCAGAAAAATGGCGGCGGCGAGCCCCAGAGGCACGGCGATAATCAGAGAAACAACCGAGGTCACGAGCGTGCCGTAGATAAACGGAGCGGCACCAAAGTGGTCGAAAATCGGATCCCACGTCTTGGTCCAGAAAAAGTCCCAGCCGAACCTGGCGCGGGAGAGATGAGAATTGACCCACAATTCCCAGACCAGCATGGAAGTGAGGAGGAGAATTCCAGCGGCGAATATCAGGGTAACGACGTGGGCGACTTCGTCGCCTTCGAGCCAACGGCGAAGAAACGTGCGCGACCCCCCGCTGGGGAGGGGGGCCGCGCTGTGATCGATGGTTGTTTGAGCCGAAGACATCGTTATGTCTGTAGGCGTTACTTGATGAGCGAAATCGCCTTCAGTTCCTTGGCTACGACGGGCTTGGGAAGCGGTGCGTAGGAGAGTGATTCTGTATCCTTCTGCCCCTCCGTCATCATCCACTTCAGGAAGCCCTTGATGGCGTCACGTTTGGTCGCGTCGGGAATGTTTTCCGGAATCAGCAGCCAAGTGAAACTGGAAATCGGGTAGGCCGTCGGGCCCGGCGCGTTCGTGATGGAAACGCGGAAATCATCGGGCATGTTCTTGGCCGCACCCGCCGCTGCTGCCGTAACACCTGCCAGACTCGCCTTGATGTATTTTCCTGCGGCGTTCTGCACGGTGCCGAAGTCGATGTTGTTCTGGAGGGCGTAAATCAGCTCGATGTAGCCGATGGCGTCCGGGGTCTGCTTGACCAAACCCGAAACTCCCTCGTTGCCTTTGCCGCCCAGACCGACCGGCCAGTTCACCGAAGTGCCCTTGCCGACCTTGTTCTTCCATTCTTCGCTCGCCTTCGAAAGGAAGTCAGTCCAGATGTAGGTGGTGCCGCTGCCGTCGGAACGGTGGACGACGACGATGTCCGCGCTCGGCAGGTTGACGCCCGGATTCTGCTTGGTGATTTCCGGGTCATTCCACTTGGTGATCGTTCCCAGGTAAATTCCCGCCAGAGCCTTCTGCGAGAAGTTCAACGTTCCGCTGACGCCGGGAATGTTGTAGCTGGGAACCGCGGCGCCCAGCACCGTCGGGAAGTGGAGGATGCCCATTCCCCGCGCTTTCTTGAATTCGGCGATCTGGTCGTCGGACATCGGGCCGTCCGAAGCGCCAAAATCCACCGTTCCCGCCATCACTTGGCGAATTCCACCGCCGGAACCGATCGATTGGTAATTGATTTGGATATTCGGGTGAAGCTGATGATAGACGTTAAACCATTTCGAATACATCGGATAAGGAAACGTAGCACCGGCAGCGTTGAGCAAAATCGTTCCGCCTTGAGCCACGGCAAGGAGCGTAAAACCCAGCAGGAGCGACACGAGCACGAGTGAGTTTTTCATCTTTATCTTGATTCTCCTTTCAGTCCATCCTTGGCGTGAAGTATTACAGCCGTGTTACGCCTAGACGAATTGGGAATGAAAACGCCCATATTCTCCCTTTAAGGATTAAAGGCGCGGCGCCGGGGGGTGGAGTCAGGCCGCGCCTTTATGGTGGGGCAGTTCATTGGGGGTTAACATTCGGCGCAAACTGCGGATACGCCGAAACTTAACAAATTCCTTGGGACCGTCCGGGCACCCCTGCGGCCGATGTTTCGGTCGCGTCTCGGACCGCCTCGCGGCTCCGAAACCCTACTGCCAGGGATTAAACCGGATATGATTCCTGGATGAAAACTGCGTTACATCGCTCCGGCCGTTCGCGCGCCTTCGTCCACCGAGTCCGCTGCGCGGTTTCGCCCATGCCGAACCTCCAGGCCGCGCACCCAGAACAATACGTCCTCGGCGATATTCGTGGCGTGGTCGGCGATTCGCTCGAGATGCCGCGATGCTAGAACGAAGTGAAGATTCGGCGCCGCCATTGTGGCGTCAGCGGTCATGGCCGCGAGCAGCGATTCAAAAACGCGGTCGCGAAACTGGTCCACCACGTCGTCGCTTTCGAGCACCTGCGTTGCGAGGTCCACGTTCTGGTAGATCAGCGCGCCGAGACATTTCGAGACCATCGCGCGAACGGCCGCCGCCATCGGCTCCAGATCCGCCGGTGAAGCGACTTTTCCCATGTTTGCCAGCGAAATCGCGCGCTCGCTCAAATTCACGGCCAAATCGCCCATGCGCTCCAGGTCGTTATTGATCTTCAGCGTCGCCACGATCAGCCGCACTTCGGCTTCCTGCAGATTGCCCTGGCGCAACATGCGGATGGCGTGCTCGTCGATCAGGATTTCCATTTCGTTGATGCGGGGTTCGGTGAGGAAGACTTCGCTGGCGATGCGTTCGTTTCTTTCGAGCAACGCCCAGAGCGCGCGATTGACCGACGCCTCGACGGTGCGCGCCTGCGAAATCAGATAATTCGTCAGCACATTCTGATACACGGCTTCCGGTCCGCTCCGTGATTGTCCCATGGCCTCTTTTCCCTTTTTTGCGGATGCTCCGCACGCTCGATGCAGCGATGAACCGGGCCGCTCCCCTTCGCGCCCAGGACTTTTCCCGCAATTGCGCCTCTCACGTTCGCTTCGCCCCTCTGCGAATCTGGATTCACACATGCAGAATCCCTGAGCATGCTTGCAAGAAGATAACTCTGCGATGAAACTTCCGTGACTGACTGTCGCCGGAGCAGCTTTCGGTCAGCCTACGTGGCGAGAGGAATGGAAAAGGAGAAATCGGAGCCGCGTCCAACCTGGCTCTCGACCCAGATGCGGCCGCGATGCACCTCCACGATATGTTTCGCGATCGAAAGGCCGAGCCCCGTGCCGCCGGCCTCGCGCGACCGCGCCGCATCGACGCGGTAGAACCGCTCGAAAATCCGCTCCTGGTCCGCCAACGGAATGCCGATGCCCGTGTCCGAGACGGTGACGACGGCTTCGCGAGCGCCCGCCGTGGCGCTCACGCGAATGCGCCCGCCCGGCGCGGTGTACTGGATCGCATTGTCCAGCAGGTTTTGCAGCACTTCGCGCAGCAGACTCGAATCGCCGTAGACGGCGGGCAGTCCGGGCGGCACTTCGATTTCGAGGACGATCTGCTTGCGGCTCGCCTTCAGGAGCGTGGTTTCCGCGCAGCCTTCAATTAGCTCGGCAAGGCTCATGGGCAAAAATTCCAGCTCCAGTTTTCCGGCTTCGATTCGCGCGAGTTTCAGCAGGTCGTCGGTCAATCGCGCCAGCCGGGCGGCATGATCGCGGATGATTTCAAGGAACCGCCGGTTGTTGCGCGGATCTTCGAGCGCGCCTCCCAGAAGCGTTTCGGCGAAGCCCTGAATCGCCGTCAGCGGCGTCTTGAATTCGTGCGAGACGTTGGCGACGAAATCCTGGCGGACGCGTTCCAGGCGCCGTAGCTCGGTCACGTCGTGCAGCACCACGACTGCGCCCGAAGGCCCCTGCTTCCCGCCGTCCACCTGCACGGCCTGCCGCTTCACCGGCGCCGCCGTCACGGCGAAGCAGCGCGGCTGCACGATGCCGGTGAGGATGTCGCTCTGCAATCCCTCTTCGCCTTGCAATGCGCGGCGGATCAGGTTGAGCAAATCGGTGTTGCGCACCACCTCGATGATCGGCATTCCTTCCATGCCGGAATCAGGCAGGAGCAAAATTTCGGAAAACGCGCGGTTATAGAAGACGAGCTTGCCCTGCGCGTCGATCACCGCGACTCCCTCCACCATGCTTCGCAGAATCGCGCTCGACTGGTTTCGCTCGCCGCTCAGCGTGTGCACCGTCTCTTCCAGGCGCGCGGCCGTTTCATTCATGGTCCTCGCGAGAGAACCCAATTCGTCCTCCTGCGAGTCCGACGGCAGCGGCCGGAAATCGCCCACGGCGATGCGCCGCGAAAACGCCGCGAGTTTTTCCACACGCGCGGCGAACATGCGCGAGAAAATCAGCGAGACGATTGCCCCGGCAATCAGAATGATCGCGGATGCGGCCAGAAGGCGCTGGCGGAGTTCGGTGAGCGTGAAATCCACCTGCGTGAGAGGCAGCGCGAGGCGCACGACGAACGGAGGGCGATCTTCGGGCGCGATGCGGAAGGCGCGATACGCGAATTCCTGTTGCAGCGGGCTGCTGAGGCGGATTGCTTCACCCCTGCCGGTATCCAGCGCCTGGCGCACCTCCGGCCTGCCGTCTTGTTCGTTGAGCAGATCGGCGGAATCGGCCGTATCGACGAGCGCTTTTCCGCCGCTATCAAACACCGTCACGCGCGCCCCGCTCGAAGCCATCCACTCGGACCACGCGCGCAATTCGGCTGTATCCTCCCCGCGCGGCGGGCGCGTCTGCGCCAGTTGCACCAGTGAGTTCAGGCGTTCGTTGACGGAACGGATGTGATCGCTGCGGAGGACGCGCGCGGAGTACAAATCCACAGCGAAGAGCACGGCAAGAAGCAGGCAGACATACGTCAGGCCCAGCTTCCAGAAAATCCTAGCTCGCACGAGTTTCGAAAAGGTAGCCTGCCCCCCGAATCGTCTTCATGAACACCGGGTGCTGCGGGTCCAATTCGATCTTTTCCCTCAGCCGTCGGACGTAGACGTCCACGCTGCGCGGCGTCACAAATCGCTCTGTGCCCCACACCGCGTCGAGCAATTGATCGCGCGTGAACACCCGGTTCGGTCGCGTCGCCAGGAAGTATAGCAGGCGAAACTCAAGCGTGCTCATCGGGACGGGTTTTCCACCGCGCGTGACGCGGTAGGCGGCCGGATCGATTCGCAGCGTTCCCACTTCGAGCGCTTTTTCTGTGGCGGCACCTGGATCGGCGCGACGCAGGAGCGCCTTCACGCGCGCCACCAACTCGCGCGGGCTGAATGGCTTCGTCACGTAGTCGTCGGCGCCGAGCTCGAGCCCCACGACCCGGTCTGCCTCTTCGCCCTTCGCCGTCAGGATCAGAATCGGCAGGCGGTTCAGCCCCACGTCCTTGCGCACTTCCTTGCAGATCTCGAGGCCCGACATTTTCGGCAGCATCAAATCGAGCAGGAGCAAATCGGGAGGAGATTTCCGCACTTGCGCCAAACCGGTGGCGCCATCGCCGCTGGCCGTCACCTGGTAGCCGTCTTTCTCCAGGTTGTAACGGACCAGTTCGACGATATCTTTATCGTCTTCTATTACCAGCACTCTTTTCATGGATTCGTCGCGTCGGATTCGCAATCAACATACGGATTTCATGCGCCGTTCGCAAGATGGGCACGGGCATTTGGCGCATTTTTAACCAGCCAGTAACATCGTTCGTAACTACATTCGTAACTAGATCGTAGTCTGCAATCTGGAACAGTCGTCCCGAAATGGAACAGTCTTGGTCCCTCTGCAACTCCTGCTATTGTATTGATTATAAGAATGTTAACTATTCTTATGTTTCACATACGTTTGGTCCTGGATGTGCCCCTTATACCTAGCCTCATTCTAAGAATTAAGAATATGGGCCTATCGGTCCAATCCGTCGTATCGCGGCGGAATCTAAAACACCTCCTGATCGGATCTGTGTTTCTGGTCTTGTACCTGTTGCTCGACCGAACCGCGACCTACTTCGATATCCGCGAAGGGGTGAGCGCGTGGTATCCGCCCGTTGCCCTGGCCGTCGGGGTGATGGCGACGCTCGGCTCCGGGTACGCGATTCCTATGCTCCTCGGGAACGTACTCGCCGAATTGTTCAATTATCACGTTCCCATCACGGACTCGCGTCTGTGGGTTGAATCTCCGGCCTCCGTCATCGTCTACGTGATTGCCGCGCGGGCGACTCGAGGGTTTCTCGGTCCAAAACTGTCCTTTCCAACGCTCCGCGAAGGGTTTCGCTTCATTCAGGTGGCGTGTGTCGCGGCCTGTTTCGCCGCGGCTTTGGGACTGCTTCCGTGGCTTTGGGAAGGCGACGTGACCCCGCACGATTATCCTCATGCGATGTTGAACTGGGCTGTAGGCGATGGCGTGTCTCTGATTTTCCTGACGCCGTTTTTCTTTATTTTCATTTCGCCGCGGCTGCACGCGTTTCTCGGAAATTCGCCGGAGGTCTCGATGGCGGTGGGTTCTTCGCGCGCCGGCTTCAAGGCCGCGCGGACGGCGAAGCGGTATTGGATCTGGGGCGAGACCGCGGCTCAGTTTGCTTCGATCGCCGTCTCGCTGTGGATCGTTTTCGGGCGGAATTTTTCGACGAGCTTCGAGCTATTTTTTCTTCTCTTCATTCCGGTCATCTGGATTGCGGCGCGCCGCGGGCTTCCCGGCGCCGCGTCCGCCGTTCTGTTGCTCAATGTGGGCGCCATGGTTATGGTGCGCGTTTTCTCCTTCGATCCGGCCGGGCTCGGACTGTTGCAAGCCTCCATGTTCATTCTCTCCACCACGGGATTTTGCCTGGGGATTCTGATCAGCGGAAACCGCGAAGCCCGGCGGACGCTGCAGCTGAGCCGCATTCGGCTGATGAAAATTGTCGAATCGATCGGTGAATTCGTGGTGGAAGTGGACCCGGCGGGATTTTTTCGCAACGTGTGGGCCAGCGATGAGAGGTTTCTGGTTCGTCCGCGCGCCGAACTGCTGGGAAGGAACGTGCGCGACGTTCTGGATGAGGAGACGCTTCGCCTGGGTTCGTCCGCCATCGAGCGCGTGCTGCGCACCGACGAGCCTGTGACCATCGAATATTCCAAGCCGGTCGAGGGCGAAACGCATTGGTTTCTCGTTCGCTATACGCCGATTCCCTCGGTCTCCGCAGGGCCCAACATCTGCGTGGCCTTTCGCGACGTCACGGCGCTGAAGAAAACGCAGCTCGAATTGCAATCCGCGAAGGAAGCCGCCGAGGCTGCCAGCCGCGCCAAAAGCGAATTCCTGGCAAATATGAGCCATGAACTCCGCACGCCGATGAACGGCATTCTCGGCATGACCGATCTCGCGCTGCAAACTTCCCTGACTGACGAACAGAAGGAGTATCTCGAGCTCGTCAAGACTTCTGCCGAATCGCTGCTCACTCTGCTCAACGACATTCTGGATCTGTCGAGAATCGAAGCCGGCAAACTGGCGCTCGACCCTCAGGAATTCTCGATTCGCGAAGCGCTCGAAAAAACCTTTCGCGTCTTCGAATTCCGCGCACGGCAGAAGGGTCTGACCATGCGAGCCTCGTATTCCGATTCCGTTCCTGCGCTTCTGGTGGGCGACGTCGGGCGGCTGCGTCAGATCCTGATCAACTTGCTCGGCAACGCCTTGAAATTCACGCCGCAAGGAGGCATTTTTGTCGATGTGACGTCTGCCTCCTGCGCGAACGGCGGCATCGAGCTTCTCTTTCGCGTTCGCGACACCGGGATCGGCATTCCGCCGGAAAAGCACGCGCTGATTTTCGAGTCCTTCACGCAGGCGGACAGCTCCACCACGCGCAACTTCGGAGGCAGCGGGCTGGGGCTCGCCATTGTTTCGCGGCTCGTGAAGATGATGGGAGGGCAGGTGGGCGTGGAAAGCGTTCCCGGCCGCGGTTCGACGTTTTATTTTACGGCGCACTTCCGGACCGCTTCGGCCTCGGCGGAAACCGTGAACGCAGAGAAAAAGGAAGTCCCGCTATGACGGGCCCTGAAACCGCCAAGCCCAAGGTTCTGGTCGCCGAAGACGACTTGGTGTCGCGCCGCGTCCTGGAAGTGCTGCTGATCAAGTGGGGCTATGAAATTATCATGGTGGAAAACGGCGTCGATGCCCTCGCGTGTCTTCAAGCGAAGGACTCGCCGCGCATCGCCATTCTCGACTGGATGATGCCGGGCCTCGAAGGCGTGGAGGTCTGCCGGCGGCTGCGCGCGCAAACCGACCGCCCATATGTATACGTCCTCCTGGTTTCCGCCCGGGCGGAACGGGATGATATGTTCACGGCCCTTGGCGCCGGCGCAGACGATTATCTCGCCAAGCCGTTCGATTCCCGCGAGCTCCACGCCCGGCTGATCGTGGGGAAACGAATCGTCGACCTCCAGGACGAGCTTATCGGGACGCGCGAGGCCCTTCGCTTCCGCGCCACCCACGACGAGCTGACGGGAACCTTCAATCGTGGAGAAATTCTTGAGGCAGTTGGCCGCGAAGAGGTGCGGAGTTCGCGCGAGGGTGGCTGCTTTGCCGTCGCCATGATCGACATCGATCACTTCAAGAACGTCAACGACCAGTTCGGGCACCAGACTGGCGACGCCGTCCTCCAGGAAGTCACCCGCCGCATCTCTTCCTGCATCCGTTCCTACGACATGCTGGGGCGATACGGCGGGGAGGAGTTTCTGAATCTTATCCCTTCCACCAATGCTGAGAAGGCATTCTCCCTTTCTGAGCGGGTCCGCGCAGCCATTGCAAAAGAACCAATTAGCACTCCATACGGCCCCGTATGTATCACCATTAGCGTCGGCGTCGCTGTCTCCGCCCCCGGAGAGCCCGAAGATATCGACAAACTGCTGCGCGAGGCGGACAGAGCGCTATATCGCGCCAAGGCAAACGGAAGGAATCGCTCGGAACTCGCCGACTCGCACGATTCAAAGCCGGCCACAATGAGTCCGCAGCGGTGAGAGCAGGAGGCGAAGATGACGTCGAGGACCATACGAAGCCGTATGGTGAGTCACTTTTTCCGTACGCCATCCGCGCTTATGGAAACACTATTCCCGCACGCCCGAATTTTGTTGTAAAGTAGCCTCGAGAGCAGAGCTCTCCCCCCTCGCTTTTCGGGCTCGCCGGAAGGAATGAGTCTATGACCACTACGAAATCCGAAACGTTGCCAGCGAACGAATCCGCCGCAGGCTCCCGCCGCGACACTCTTACCGTCGTCGACAATCGCAACGGAAAACGATACGAAGTGCCCATCACTCACGACACGATTCGCGCGCTCGACCTGCGGCAGATCAAGCTGCAAGATTCCGATTTCGGCATGATGAGCTACGATCCGGCCTACACCAACACCGCCTCCTGCGTCAGCCGGATCACGTTCATCGACGGCGACAAGGGCATTCTTCGCTACCGCGGCTATTCCATCGAAGAACTGGCAGAAAAGAGCAATTATCTCGAGACGTCGTATTTGATTTTGTATGGCGAGCTGCCCACGCAGGCGCAATTGGCCGAGTGGTCCTACAACATTTCGCACCACACGTTCATCCATGAGAGCATCAAAAAATTTCTCGACGGATTTCACTACGACGCGCACCCGATGGGTATGTTGATTTCCACGGTGGCGGCGCTTTCCACCTTTTATCCCGATGCCAAAGACATCTTCAATCCCGACTCGCGCCGCAAGCAGACCTACCGCTTGATCGGCAAAATGCCCACGCTCGCAGCTTTCGCCTACCGGCACAGCCTCGGCATGCCCTATGCCTACCCGGACAACGACCTTAGCTATGGCGGCAATTTCCTGAACATGCTGTTCCGCACGACAGAAGCGAAGTATCGTCCAAATCCGACGCTCGAACGCGCGCTCGACATTCTTTTTATCTTGCACGCCGACCACGAGCAGAACTGCTCCTCGACGGCCATGCGGGGCGTGGGCAGCTCGCACGTGGATCCGTATTCCGCCACGGCGGCGGCCACGGCGGCCCTCTACGGCCCGTTGCACGGCGGTGCGAACGAAGCTGTTCTGCGCATGCTGGTTGAGATTGGTTCCGTTCAGAACGTTCCGTCTTACATCAAGCGCGTGCAATCCGGCGAAAAGAAGCTGATGGGCTTCGGACATCGCGTCTATAAGAATTACGATCCGCGCGCCCGCATCGTGAAGCACATCGCCTACGAAGTGTTCGACGTGATGGGCAAGAATCCGCTGATCGAAATCGCGCTCGAATGCGAGCGCATCGCTCTCGAAGACGACTATTTCGTTTCCCGCCGCCTCTATCCCAACGTCGATTTCTACACCGGCCTCATCTATCAATCCATGGGCTTCCCCGTGACGATGTTTCCGGTGCTGTTCGCCATTCCGCGCACGGCCGGGTGGATCGCGCAGTGGGAAGAGATGCTTCTCGATCCCGAGCAGAAAATCTACCGTCCCCGCCAGGTCTATCTCGGACACGACCTGCGGAGCTACGTACCCGTCTCGAACCGCAGCTAGGCCGCGTTCATGCGCTGCCGCGGCTGCGCGCCTAGCTTCAGGCGATGGGGGTTCGCGCGCGGCCCTTCCTTTGTGGGAAAATCATTGCATCCGGGCGCGTTCTCTGGCAAAACACTCTGCACGCCCGGCAAGGGGCCATCCAATCATGGATATTTCCACGCGCCAACTCGGTACGGCTACCATTGTGGACGTCATCGGCGACATCACCCTTTATAATTCTCCGCAGGTTCGCAAGGTCATCATCGAGCTGCTCAAGGAAAAACATTCTCCGCGCGTCGTCATCAATCTGCAGCGCGTGAATTACATCGATAGCGCCGGCGTCGCCTCGCTCGTCGAAGGCCTCAAGATTTCGCGCGACCTGAAGAGCAGCTTCGCTCTGTTCGGGCTCAGCCGCACGGCCCGCGAGGTGCTCGAGCTCACGCGCCTGATCAAAGTTTTCGAAGTGTACGGAACGGAAGACGAAGCAATGCAGTGGAACGGCGCGGGCGGCACGAAATAAACTTGCGCGCGAGCCGCGGAGTTCGCCGCCGTTCCGGTTTTTCGCGGATTTCCTCATGCCATTGACCGACGCCATCGGCGAAGCCACCATCAACGGTCTCGCCTACCTCGGCGGCCTTGCGCGCCTGGTGGGCGATTCCGCGCGCACGGTTTTTGTCGAGCCGTTCCGCCGCGGCCGCGGCGTCAGCTACGTGCGCTCGGTGCATCAGGCCATGGCCGTCGGTGTGGAGGCCATTCCCATTGTTTCCCTCATTTCGTTTTTCATCGGCGCGATTCTGGCGCTTCAAGCCGCGTACGAACTGCGCAAATTCGGCGCACTTTCGCAGGTGGCCGCCGCCGTCGCCGTCACCATGACGCGCGAGCTGGGCCCGCTGATGACCGCCGTCGTCGTCATCGGGCGTTCAGGATCTGCGTTCGCAGCGGAAATCGGCACGATGAAGGTCAACGAGGAAATTGACGCGCTCGAAACCATGGCGCTCGAGCCGGTCGAGTTTCTGGTCGCGCCCAAGTTTCTCGCTATGATTCTGATGATGCCCTGTCTCACCACCTGGGCTGACTTCATGGGCGTTTTGGGAGGCGGAGCGTTCGGCGTGAGCGCCGCGGGCTTCACCTGGACCACATACGTCAAGGCCAGCATCGATGCGCTGGTGATGCGCGACTTGATGACCGGTCTGGTGAAAAGCTTCATGTTCGGATTAGTGATCACGGCGGTCGGCTGCCTCGAAGGATTCAGCACGGGGCTCGGCTCCGAGCAGGTGGGGCGCTCCACCACTTCGGCCGTGGTGAAGTCGATTTTCCTGGTGGTGGTCGTGGACCTGGTCTTCACTGCGATTTTCTATATCACGGCTCCTCGCTGAGGCTTGCGGATCATGGCGCAACCAATCATTCCTTCCCCTCAAACTTCGAGCGTGGATCCGGAGCCGGCGATTTCCGTCCGCGGCTTGCGCGTGAAATATGGCGATCGCGAAATCCTGCACGGCATCAGTTTCAATGTTCCCGCGGGCGAGACTCTGGTGATTCTCGGCGGCTCCGGCTCCGGCAAGAGCACGCTGCTGCGCACGCTGGTGGGCCTCGAACGCCCCAGCGCCGGAGAAATCTGGATGCGCGGCAGGAATTTCGCGGCTTTGAGCGAAGACGAGCGCGACGAGCTGCGCAAGCACATCGGAATGTCATTCCAGGGCGGCGCGCTGTTTGGGTCGATGTCGGTCGGCGAAAACGTTGCGCTTCCTCTCCGCGAGCACACGCAGCTCGACGAATCCACTATCGAAATCGTCGTGCGCATCAAGCTCGACCAGGTGGGCCTTTCGGGTTTTGAGAATTACATGCCCGCTCAGCTCAGCGGCGGCATGAAAAAACGCGCCGCCATCGCCCGTGCGCTGGCCATGGACCCTGAAATCCTTTTCTTCGACGAGCCTTCGGCCGGCCTCGACCCGATCATCGCCGCCGGTATCGACGAGCTCATCCTCAAGCTCAAAAAAGCGTTTCACATGACAATCGTGGTCGTCACGCACGAGCTGGCCAGCGCCTATTTGATCGCCGACCGCATGATTTTGCTCGATAAGGGAGTGGTCGTCGCCGACGGAACCACCGAGGAGCTGCGCAAGAGCCAGCATCCGCGCGTCCGCCAATTTCTCGACCGCGTTCCCGAACCGGAATTGTCTGAAGAAATGGATTACCTTCAGATGCTCACCGGAGAGACTCCCCCGGCGCGCCGCTGACCGCCTTCAAGTCTGGCGAAATCGGCGGCTCGTTGCTATACTCCCGCCACTTGTGCGGGTGCGAGCCGGATTCTTCCGGCTGTTTTTTCGAGGCTGCCAATGGATGCGAAGCGTGAGCAGGCTATCGTCGGTCTGTTTGTTTTGGTTGCTGCGGGCCTGCTCGTTGTCACTCTATTCATGATTACTGGAAGCTTCACGGGCAACGACGTCCCCTACCGCGCTTATTTCAAGAATGCCGGGGGATTGGCGCCGGGTGCGGAGGTCCATTACGCCGGTGGTCCCCCGGTTGGCCGTGTGAAGAAGGTTGTGCCCGATCCGAACGACCCTACGCGCATGTTGGTCGAATTCGTCGTGAAGCCCGACGTGCCGGTTAAAACAGACACGCGCGCCGCCATCGCCAGCAACAGTCCTCTCGGCGACAATTTTCTCGGACTCCTGCCCGGGACAAAAGCCGCCCGGAACGCCCCGCCAGGCTCCGTCCTGCCGTCGGAGGAATACACCAGCTTTGCCGACATTTCCGCGATGATCGCCCAGCTCGCTCCCACGGCGCAGGACCTGCTGAAGAATCTCGACGCGCGCGTGACCACGCTTCAGATAACCCTCGACCGCGTCAACGACCTGCTCAACGACACGAACCGCAGCAATATCTCCTCGACTCTCGCCGACCTGCATGGAATCCTGCGCGAGGATCGCCCGCTGATTCACGATACCCTCCTGCACGTCGACGAGCTCAGCACGAAACTTGATCCGCTGGTCGACAATTTGAAGACCACTTCGAACGACGCGGACGGCCTGATCAAGAAAGTCGACGCCACCGTCACCGAAAACCGCGCCGATCTCCGCCAGTCGATCATGAAACTCCGCCAGGCCCTCACCTCCGCCGATTCGATTCTGGCGCAGCTCGATAACCTCACCACCGCCAACTCCGAAAATCTCGATGAGATCATCATCAATCTGCGCACCATCACCGAAAATCTGGATTCGTTCACCGAAACCATCAAGACCCGGCCGTACACTCTCATCCGCTCCACCACCGCCAAGGAGCACAAGCCCGGAGAGGGGCCGCCCAAGTGAGGAGCCGAATGAGAGGGAAGGAGCCAGTTTCGCCGATGCGCCGCACTCTGCTCGCCGTCGCCGTCCTCATCCTCACGGGGTTCTACGCCAGTTGCGGCGCGGCTCCCCCGGTGAAGTACTACACGCTCGCCGTGCCTCCCGCTCCGGCCAACGACGTTTCCTCGCAATTTCCAATCACGCTGCTTGTCGGCCGCTTGGATGCCTCCATGCTTTATCGCACGGACCGCATCGCCTACGGCTCAGGTCCCGTCGAACTGGGCCTCTACCAAAATCATCGCTGGGCCTCGACCCCCGTCGACATGGTTCAGGACTCGCTGATCTCCACACTTCGCGCCACCGGCCAATACCGCTCCGTGAATCGCCTCAGCAGCTCGATTCGCGGCGATTACATCATCCGCGGCCATCTCTATAGTTTGTATGGCGTCGACCAACCGCTTGTGGGGCGCTTTTCCGTGCAGATCGAGCTGTTCGATCCGAAGTCCCGCTCGATTCTCTGGAGCGGCGTCTACTCGCATGACGAGCCGGTCAATGGCAAGACGGTTGGCGACGTCATCCAAGCGCTGAATGCCAACGTCAACGAGGGGCTTCATCAGCTCGCCACGGAGCTCGGCCAATATTTCGCCGCTCATCCTCCAGCGGCTTCGACGCAAGCGTCCGATTGATGTGGTTTTCCCGGCGCGCGGCGACGCGAGTCTTGCGCTCCTCTGACATCTGAAAATTTCAAGTTCGACACAGCTTGCGCGTTTCGATTGGCCGCTGCCTCCTCGGGCACCAGCTTCTTGACATTGCCTCCCGATCATTCAAAATAGGTTTCACCCTTCCGGCAGTCTGAAAATCCCCTTCACGTGTGTCCGGTTTCTAATTTGTCCGGCGCGCCTCTCCGTGCCCAGGGAGGTGATTGTGATTCTGCGGATTCTTCACGCGCTGTTCGGTCCTGGCGATTACCGCCCGCACGGCTATTGCTATCTCTGGAATCCGGGCCTGGTCTGGTTGCACGTCGTCTCGGACGGTCTGATCGCTCTCGCCTATTTTTCGATTCCGGTCACTCTCTGGTGGTTCGTCCGGAAGAGGAAAGACCTGCCGTTCAGTTGGATCTTCGCCCTCTTCGCCCTTTTTATCGTGGCATGCGGGGCCACGCACGCCATGGAAATCTGGAATCTTTGGCACGCCGACTACTGGCTCTCCGGCGTTATCAAAGCGATTACGGGTGCTTCTTCGGTTCTCACGGCCGTCCTCTTGGTGCGCGTTTTTCCCGAAGCGCTGAAAATGCCTTCGACCGCTCAGTGGATTCGGGCGAACGCCGAATTGCAGAAAGAGATTCAAACGCGCCGCGATCTTGAACTCGACTTGCGCGTTCGCGAATCCTCCTATCGCGAGCAGGCCGAGCTGCTGG
>Ga0335072_10000873_pt1 | contig 52803 bp, 48 predicted proteins | sample Lox_Sample_21_FD_206725 | JGI IMG/M metagenome (GOLD analysis project Ga0335072, IMG submission 206725) | Soil microbial communities from Loxahatchee National Wildlife Refuge, Florida, United States - Lox_Sample_2.1 | ecosystem: Environmental > Terrestrial > Soil > Wetlands | place: USA...
ACGGGGTTCTATGGCTGGTGGACCGGGCCCGCAGCCAGCGGGCGGCACCATCAGAGAAGGAGCTGACATGGCGGACACCTACCGCAAGGACCCCGAGACCATCGCCCGGCTTACGCCGGAGCAGTACCGGATCACCCAGCACAGTGGCACTGAGCCAGCGTTCAACAACGAGTACTGGGACAACAAGGAGCCTGGCATCTACGTCGACGTCGTGTCTGGTGAGCCCTTGTTCGCATCGGTCAGCAAGTACGACAGCGGCTCGGGCTGGCCGAGCTTCACGGTGCCGATTGAGCCAGGCAACGTGGTCGAGCACCGCGACGCCACCTATGGGATGATCAGGACCGAAGTCCGTTCCGCCCATGGTGACAGCCACCTGGGGCATGTGTTCCCCGACGGGCCAGCTGACTCCGGTGGCCTGAGGTACTGCATCAACTCGGCCGCGCTGCGGTTCATCTCGCTGGATGACCTGGAGCGCGAGGGATACGGCGCCTACCGCGCGCTCTTCGAGGCCGCGCCTGACACTGGGAGTGCATCATGACGACCGAGAAGGCCATCCTGGCCGGCGGCTGCTTCTGGGGCATGCAGGACCTCATCAGGAAGCTCCCCGGCGTCCTGTCGACCCGCGTCGGCTACACCGGCGGCGACGTGCCGAACGCCACGTACCGTAACCATCATGGTCACGCCGAGGCGATCGAGATCAACTTCGACCCGGACAAGATCTCCTACCGGGACCTGCTGGAGTTCTTCTTCCAGGTGCACGACCCGAGCACGCTGAACCGGCAGGGAAACGACATCGGCACCAGCTACCGGTCGGCCATCTTCTACCTCAGCGACGCCCAGAAGCGGACCGCCGAGGACACCATCGCCGACGTCGAGGCGTCCGGCCTGTGGCCGGGCAAGGTAGTCACCGAGGTCACGCCGGCCGGGCCGTTCTGGGAGGCCGAGCCCGAGCACCAGGACTACCTGGAGCGCTACCCCGACGGTTATACCTGCCACTTCGTCCGCCCCGGCTGGAAGCTCCCGCGCCGCGCGGACAAGGTCACGCCCTGACCTTGAGGCCCATGGCGGGGTGCGAGCAGAAACGCTCGCGCCCCGCTCTTTTCAGTTCAGGAGCACCGTGATGCCGTTGAAATCGGGCGCGTACGCCGAGGCGTCGGAGAATTCCACGGTGTTCGAGCCTGCCGCCAGCGGCAGGTAGGCGGTCACCGTGCCTGGTGTCGAGAAGCTGCCCGTGGGGGTGAACACGATCGTCTGGACGACCACGCCATTGACGGTGATCGTCGCTGAGCGCCCGGTGCTGCCGCTGGACCCGTCGCAGTACTCGATCTGCACCGGGTAGACGCCTGCCGACCCGGCGGTGACTCCGTTGAGGGTCAGCGTGCCACCCTCGCCGACGTATCCGACCTTCTGGCCGCCGGTGCAGGCGCTGCAGGACTGCACGACCGCGCCCCCCGCCAGCGTGCTTGCCGACGATGCCGCCAGGTAGCCGGGGTCGGACGTGGTGGCGGCGGACGGTACCACGATCGCCTCGAAGTCGGGGGCGTAGGCCGAGGCATTGGAGAGCTCCACGGTGTTCGTGCCCGACTTCAGCGGCAGCGAGACCGTCATCGCGCCTGGATTGGCAAAGCTCCCCGTCGGCGTGAACGTGAGCGTCGCGGCGACCGAGCCGTTGACGGTGACCGTCGCTGACCGGCCGACCGTGCCGCTGGTGCCGTCGAGATAGTCCACCTGCACCGCGTAGTTCCCGGCCGCGGGGACGTCCACGCCGGTGAACGTGAGCGTCCCGCCGTCCCCGACGTAGCCGGCCTTCTCGCCGCCCAGGCAGGCATTGCAGCTCGCGGTCTTGGCCCCGCCTGCCAGCGTGCCCGCCGAGGCCAGGTAGGTGGAGGCACCCGCCGTCCCCGCGACAGGCACGAGCTTGAGCAGCTGCACGGCCCCTGGTCCGAGGGTGACGCTGTAGGTGCCACTGAGGGTGCCGGCCGAGGCGCCGGTCCACAGGTTGGTGGCGGTCGCGCTGCCGCGGATGCCCGCGGCGGCGAGCGAGACCGTCACGGTCTGGCTGGCGCTGCCGCTGTAGTTGAACAGGCCGAGGATCACGTCGCCGTTCTGCTCGGTCTTGGCGAATGCCTGCTGGTTCACGTTGCTGACAATGCGCCGGGCGTCGATGCCGTCCTGGTCCACCGCGATGACCGAGGAGTTCTTCAGGTAGCCAAGCTCAGTGGCGTTCAGGTTCGTCAGGTCCACCCCGAGCAGCAGGGGCGACGCGGCCATCGCCCACAGGCTGAGCTGCGACTGCGCCTCCGGATCGGTGATGCCGTCGTCGGTCGGGCCGTTGCCGACCTCGATGGAGTCGTAGTCGTTGAACGCGCCAGGCCCGCCGTACGGCTGCCACTGCGCCACCTGCGCGAAACGGGACTGGACGCTGCCCCAGTCGGTCAGCGGATAGCTGCCTGAACCGCAATAGCACTCAATGTCCCCGCCGGTGCGCCAGCCGTTGGAGTACTGCGCCCAGGTGGCCGCGTTGGTGATGTCGAGGTTGTTGGAAAGCTCGAGGTGGATCGGCCTGCCGGTCTGCGCGAGACCTGCCGACCAGGCTTCCACGTCACCAACGTCTGAATCTCCCACTCCGTCCAGCTTGACGTAGTCGACGCCCCAGGACGCCAGCTCGTCGGCCCAGGAATTGATGAAGGCCTGCGCGCCTGGCGCGCTGTAGTTGATGCCGGTCATGCCGCCGCAGTTGTAGTTGTTCTCGCCGGTCGACGTGGCGATCCCGGCAGCGGTGTCGCTGGTGCCCTCGATTGGCGTGTTCTCGGCCACGGCCTGATCGGATATGCCCGGCGTGACGTAGAGGCCGAACTTGAGGCCGAGTGAGTGGACGTAGTCCGCGACGACCGCGATGCCATTCTCGCCGCTTGAGCTGGGCGGGAACTCCGTCGCGTTGGTGACCCACCGGCCGTAGGAGTCGACGTCTGGCCCCTGGCTGCCGGGGCAGTCGTACCAGAAGTCGTCAACGTTCACGTAGTCGTAGCCGGATGCGGCGAGCCCGCTGCTGGCCAGGGCGGCCGCCTGCGCCTCGATATCCGCGGCCGTCGGGTCGTGCCGGATGAAGCTCCAGCTGCTCCAGCCCATGGCGGGCGTCGTCCCGACGCCATTCGACTCGGCCCGCGCCGGGTAGGCCATGGTCATCGTCGTGGCGGCGAGCAGGCCACCGAGGAGGACGACGACGGCGGCAAGCCGCCAGCACAGGGAGGTGAACATGACGCAGTCCTTCGACGGTTGGCCACGGCGTCACGTTCCCGCCGCTCAAGCGCCAGCGGAGGGAGCGTGTACTCAAAAGTGGACAACCGTGCGAATTAACTGTCAATACCCGAAGCGGTGAGGGCCAGCAGCAGGCTGTTGAGCCGTTGAACGAACGTGGTGGGATCCTCGATCCGGGCGCCGAGGGTGAGCACCGCCTGGTTGAACAGGACTTGTGCCCATTCGGCCACGTGCTCGCCGTCGCGGGTTTGGTTAAGCCGCTGGATGAGCGGGTGCTTCGGGTTGAGCTCGAGTACCGCCTGGCGAGGCAGCCCGGTTCCGCGCAGCCGCTGGATGAGGTTGACGTCGATCTCGGGCTCGTTGCTGACGATGCAGGCGGGCGAGGTGGTGAGCCGGGTCGACAGGCGCACGTCCCAGGCCTGGCCGGCCAGGATGGCCTTCAGCCTGCTCAGTAGGTCGGCGTACTCGGCGTCGGCCTGCTCCTTGGCTTGCCTTTCGGCCTCGTCCGCCAGCGCGCCGAGGTCTCCGCTGCCCTGGGCGACGGACTGCAGCCGCTTGCCGTCGAAGTCGCGCAGGCTCGACACCACCCAGTTGTCGACGCCCTCGGCCAGCAGCAGCACCTCGACGCCCTTCGTGCGGAACGTCTCCAGGTGCGGGCTGGACTTGGCCGCGACGAGCGAGGGCGCCAGCAGGTAGTAAATCTGCTCCTGGCCTGCCTTCATCCGTGCGACATAGTCCGCCAGCGAGGTGTCCGGGTCGTCGGTGGCGGACTTGGTGGAGGTAAAGCGCAGCAGCCTGGCGATCTCGCCCGAGTTGGTGAAGTCCTCGACGATGCCTTCCTTCAGGGTGGCACCGAACTCCTTCCAGAAGGTGGCGTACTTCTCTGGCTCGGCCTCGGCCAGGTCGGCGAGCAGCCGAAGCACCTTCTTGACCGCGTTGGCCCGGATGCTGTCCACCGCGCGGCTGCCCTGCAGGATCTCCCGTGAGACGTTCAGGGGCAGGTCCGCCGAGTCGATGATGCCCCGGATGAACCGCAGGTACCGCGGCAGGATCTGCCCGGTGTCCTCCATGATGAACACCCGCTGCACATGCAGTCGCACCCCGCGGCGTGCCTCGGTCAGCCACAGGTCATAGGGGGCCTGGCGCGGGATGAACAGCAGCAGGGTGTACTCGTAGGTTCCCTCGATCTTGCTGTGCACCCAGGCTAGAGGATCGGCAAGCTCGCCGGAGATGTGCCGGTAGAAGTCGTTGTAGTTGCTGTCGGTCAGCTCGCTCTTCGGGCGGGCCCACAAGGCCGACGCCTGGTTGACCGCGATGTCCGCCCCCGGCTCGCCACCCTCCTCGGGGTCGCCGGGCATCAGGATGGGCACGCTGATGTGGTCGGAGTACTTCTCGATGATCGACCGCAGCCGCCATCCGTTCAACAGGTCGTCCTCACCGTCGCGCAGGTGCAAGACGATCGTGGTGCCCCGCTCGGCCCGCTCGGCGGGCTCCAGCGTGTACTCGCCGCGGCCCTCCGATTCCCAGCGCACCGCCTCAGCCGGCTCGAGGCCGGCCCGCCGGGTTGTCAGGGCCACCCGGTCGGCGACGATGAACGACGAGTAGAAGCCGACGCCGAACTGCCCGATCAGCGCGGCGTCCTTGCGCTGGTCACCGGTTAGCGACCGCAGGAACTCCCTGGTCCCTGATTTAGCTATCGTGCCGATGTTCGCGATCACCTCCTCTCGGCTCATGCCGATGCCGTTGTCGGTCATGGTGATCGTGCGGGCGTCCTTGTCATAGGACACCGTGATCTGCAGCGGGCCCTCCGCCTCAGGGAGCTCCGACTGGGCCAGCAGCTCAAGCCGCAGCCGGTCGATCGCGTCCGAGGAGTTCGATATCAGCTCGCGGAGGAAGATCTCCTTGTTGCTGTACAGGGAGTGGATCATCAGCTCAAGGACCTGAACCGCCTCCGCCTGGAAGCTAAAGAGCTGCGGCCCGTCCTGCTCTGTCCCTACCGTCATCCAACGCCTCCGCGCTTTCCTTGACTAACCGGCCCGGTAAACCCCGGGTCCCGCAGCAGTTAGGGTAACTCGGCCGGTGCCCGGCATGTCGGCCACTGGTGGCCCGGGCTCGACGCGGCTAGCGGTAGGCGCGCGCCTGCAGTTCATAAAGCTCGGCGTACAGGCCTCCGGCTCGCATAAGCGAGGCATGGTCGCCGGCAGCGACGACGCGGCCAGCCTCAAGGACCACGATCAGGTCGGCCATCCGGACGGTGGAGAAGCGATGGGAGACGAGCAGCGTGATCGCGCCGGACGCCGCGGCCTGCTGGCGCGCGGCCAGATAGCGTTCGAACAGCGCTGCCTCGGTGATCGCGTCGAGGCTGGCCGTCGGCTCATCAAGGATCAGCAGCAGCGGCAGGTCGCGCATCATGCCGCGGGCCAGGGCCAGCCGCTGCCACTGCCCGCCCGACAGCTCCTGGCCGCCGCTGAACGAGCGCCCGAGCCGGGTAGCCAGCCCGTCAGGCAGCTCGCCGGGCACGCCAGCCGCGTCGGCCCGCTCGAGCGCCCGGCCGAGCGCCGCCTCGTCGTCAAGCCGCGGCAGGTCACCCAGGCCGACGACCTGGCCTGCCGGCAGCTCGAACCGGACGAAGTCCTGGAAGGCCGCGGCGGTCCTGGCCCGCCATGCGGCCAGGTCCATGTCGTCAAGCGGGACGCTGTCCACCAGGACCTGGCCCCCGGTGGGCTGGTACATGCCGGTGAGCAGCTTCACCAGCGTGGTCTTGCCCGCGCCGTTCTCGCCGACCAGGGCGACCGCCGATCCGGCAGGCAGGTGCAGGTTCACCTGGTCAAGCACGCTGGCGCCGTCCGGCGGGTAGCCGAAGCTGACGTCCCGCAGCGTGATGCCCTGACCGAGCGCCGGGGGAACGGCGGCCGGCCGGGCCGCCCGGCGTGACCGGTCGGCGGCCGCGTAGTCCTCGAGCCAGATCAGCCGCCGGGCGATCCGGGCCGCGGTAAGCAGCTGGCCAATGGCGGCCGCGGCCTGGCCGACCTGCAGCTGGGCGCGCTGGATCAGCGTGACGGCCAGCACTACCTGGCCGGCGGTGGCGGTGCCGTCCGCGGCGTGCACCGCGACCACCGCGATCCCGGTCACGAAGCCGGCCGCGTAGACCAGCCAGCCGGCCGCGCCGAGCGCGCCGCCCAGCACCGATGCCCGGGTCGTGCCCTTATCTACCACGCGGGCCAGCGCCCGGTGCCGCTCGGCCAGCGGCGCGAGCGCGCCGAATACCCGAAGCTCCTTGGCCGGCCCGGCCGAGGTGGCCAGCTCGAACAGCTCGGTGGCGAGCCGCCGCTGCGGGGCGAGCCGCTCGTCGCTGCGCTGGCGCAGCCAGACCGACACCCGTTCCCCCGCGACCGGGGCGACCGCACACAGCGGCAGCAACGCGAGCGGCGGGAAGATGAGGGCCAGGATCACCACGATGCCGGCCGTCCTGACGAGCATCTGGATGACCAGGAGGATCTGGCGGGTCCCGCTGCCGAGGACACGCAGGTTCTGCTGGATCAAGTCGAGCTCGGTCAGGTAGGCGGGGCGCTCCAGGTGGTCGATGCCGCTAACCGCGTGCAGCTGCTCGGCGATCCGGGCGGTCAGGTAGAAGGTGACGCGATCGGACTGGGTGGCTCCTGCCGTGCCGGCCAGCATGGCCAGCGCCCAGGTAATCGTGTAAAGCACGGCGACGGCCACGGCGCCGAGCAGCAGCCGGCCGGACTGGTGCCGCAGGGCGGCGTCGACCACGATGGCCAGGGCCACCGGGTAGAGCACCGAGGTGACCGCATTGCCGATGAGCAGCCCGGCCGTATAGGCGGTCCAGCCCGGGGCGGCCCGCCAGCCCCAGGCGAGCATCGCCGGCCAGGCCCGGCGGCGGGGCACCGCACTGCTCACGCCGACGCCTCCTTGTCCTCGAAGCGCGCCGCTTGCAGCGTGAACATCTCGGCGTAGCGCTGGCCGGCCGCCAGCAGCTCGTCGTGGCGGCCATGCTCGAGGACGTGGCCTGAGTCAAGCACGCAGATATGGTCCGCGCGCCGGACGGTGGAGAAGCGGTGCGAGATGATCAGCGTGGTCGTGCCCGCGGTGATGTCGAGGAACCGGTCGAAGAAGTCGGCCTCGCCCCGGGCGTCCAGCCAGGCGGTGGGCTCGTCGAGGACGAGGATGGTCGCGCCGTGCCTGACGGCGAACAGCGCACGGGCCAGCGCGACCCGCTGCCACTGGCCGCCCGACAGGTCTACCCCGTCGTCGTAGTTGCGGGACAGCACCGTATCAAGGCCGCCGCCCAGGCCCGCGAGGACAGGCCCGGCGCCGGCCCGTTCGGTCACGGCGCCGATGCCGCCGGTGTCGTCCAGGTGCTCGGGCGCACCCAGGCCGACGTTCTCACCGAAGGTCAGCGGGTAGTGGGCGAAGTCCTGGAAGACCACGGCCACCTGGCGCTGCCAGGCGGCCGGGTCAAGCTCGGCCAGGTCGATGCCGTCGATCATGATCCGCCCGCGGGTGGGGTCATGCAGCCGGGCGAGCAGCTTAACCAGGGTTGTCTTGCCGGCCCCGTTGATTCCCACCAGCGCGGTCGACCGGCCCGCCGGGATCGTGAGGTCGAGGCCGTGGAAGACGTCGCGCTCGGCACCGGGGTAGCGGAAGCTCACCGCGTCGAAGCGCACCTCGAGCGCGGGCAGGCCAGCAGCGGGCCTGGCGCCCGTCAGGTCCGGTTGCGGTGGCTTGAGCCTGGCCTCAAGCTGGCCTGCCCGGGGGAGGCCAGCGAGCATCCACGACAAGGCCACGTCGTCCCAGGAGATGTCGCCAAGCGGCGTGGTCGCGGCCAGCATCGGCAGCATGACGGCCAGCGTGCCCAGGGCGATCTCCCGGTGGTAGGCCGCGTAGCCGAGGTAGCCGCAGGCCAGGGTGTAGGCGGCGAGCACGGGCAGGGAGAGCGCCAGCACGGCCTTGTCCAGCCTGCGCAGCGCGGACCACGGGGCGGCCATGCCCGCCAGCCACTGCACGGAGAACCTGTCCACCAGCCAGCCACCCAGGCCAAAGACCCTCGACTCCTTGGCCACGGTCGGCATGGCGGCCAGCCGCTGCAGGTACCAGGCCCGGCGGAGGATTTCCGAGCCGCCCGAGTAAAGCTGGCCCTGTTCCCTGATCAGGGTCAGCTGAGGGCGGCGGACCCCGATCCACATGATGAGCATGCCCAGGCCGAGCCACCACTGAAAGGAGGCAAGGACGCCACAGGCGATCAGCCCGCTGAGGCGATTGCTTATCACCAGGGCCAGCGTCATCGGAGCCTCGGCGGGCCGCTGGCTGACCAGTTGCCCCTGCGCCATGGCCAGGTCGTCAAGGACGGCGGGATCTTCCAGGTGCGCGATTCCGGCCGGGCGGGATACCGCCTCGATCAGCCGGTCCTCGGTGCGGTAGAGGAGACGCCACTTGGTGATGGAGGCGAGCGCCGTCTGGACCGGGCCGAGGACGAGCGACGCGGCGTAGGCGAGGCCGGTGATCGCGAGCGCCTCGATCATGCGGTGGCCCGCGGCCGAGTGCAGTCCGCCGCGGGCCGCGGCGGGGATGTCGCCGACCAGCCGGCCCGCCGTGACCAGGACCAGGTTGGGGAGGATGGCGGAGGCGATCGCGTAGGCGGCGACGGCGATGCTGAGCGGCCGGCTGGTTTCCCACAGCAGCCGGACCGCCGCCCCGTAGCCGGGGCCGTTGGCGGCGGGCAGCAGCCAGGCACGGACGTTTCTCCACAAGTTCCGCACTCGGCAATGCTAGTGGCGAAACGGCCCAGGCCACGAACTATTTTCGGTCCAGGCTGCCATTAGCCTGGGCGCGATAAACCCCCTCGGCCGCCGGCCATTTGGCCCATGAGATGGTGTTCATCGACGGTGGCAGCCAGCGTGAGCAGGCATTATCCAGAAATGCCGACCAAACAGGCGAACCTCAGGCTGGCGGCCTATCTGAAAGGGGGCGATATGAGTACCGACGTTATTTCGCAGGCTGCTGTGCGCGGCCCGCAGGCCGGCCCGGTGATGTTGTGTGTCAACGGCCAGCGCCGCGATGTGCGGATCGAGCCGCGGGTCAGCCTGCTGGACGCGCTGCGCGAGCACCTGGGGCTGACAGGCGCGAAGAAGGGCTGCGATCAGGGGACATGCGGCGCCTGCACGGTCTGGGTGGGCGACAGGCGGGTACTGGCCTGCCTGACACTGGCCGTCAGCTGTGAAGGCCGCGAGGTCACCACGATCGAGGGGCTGGCCGCCGACGGGTCACTGCACCCGATGCAGGCGGCGTTCATCGACCAGGACGCGTTCCAGTGCGGCTACTGCACCCCCGGCCAGATCATGTCGGCGGTGGCGCTGCTGAACGAGGGCCACGCCGATGACGACACCGAGATCGCCGAGTGGATGAGCGGCAACATATGCCGCTGCGCGGCGTACCCGAACATCAGGGCCGCGATACGCGACGTGCGTGACGCGGCCGGGGGTGACCGGTGATGCGGGCACTGAGCTATGCGCGCGTAGCCGACGTCGATGAGGCGATCGCGCTGGTCGCCGGGCATCCCGACGGCGCCTTCCTGGCGGGCGGTACCACCGCGGTGGACCTGGCGCGACTCGGCGTGCTGCGGCCCGGGCTGCTGGTGGACGTCAACGACGCGGCGCCTGACGAGGTTGTAGAACTACAGGGCGGCGGCTTGCGGATCGGCTCGATGGCGCGGATGAGCGACGTGGCCCGCTCGCCCGCGGTGGTGGCCCGCTTCCCCGTGGTCTCGCAGGCGCTGCTGGCAGGTGCCTCAGCCCAGCTGCGGAACATGGCCTCGATGGGCGGCAACCTGTGCCAGGCGGTGCGCTGCGGCTACTTCCGTGACGTGGCGTCGGCCTGCAACAAGCGTGATCCCGGCAGCGGCTGCGCCGCGATGGACGGCGTGAACCGTACTCATGCCATCCTCGGCGTCAGCGACACGTGCATCGCGACGCATCCGTCGGATCTTGCGGTGGCGCTGGTCGCCCTGGACGCGGTGCTGCACACCCGCCGGCCAGGCGGCGGCCGGACCATCGGCATCGACGACTTCTTCCTGCTGCCCGGGCAGACACCGCAAAGCGAGCACCGGCTCGATCGCGGTGAGCTGATCACCGCGATCGAGCTTCCCGCCGCAGGCGTGGCGCGCCGCTCCGTGTACCTGAAGCTCCGCGACCGCCAGTCGTATGAGTTCGCCCTGGCATCGGTCGCGGCCGCGATCCGCGTCACGGATGGCATCGTCTCCGAGGTGCGGCTGGCGCTCGGCGGCGTCGGCACCAAGCCGTGGCGCGCCCGGCGTGCGGAGGCCAGCCTGCTCGGCCAGGCCGCCGGCGAGGCCAGCTTCGCCGAGGCGGCCCGCCAGGAGCTGGCCCAGGCCTCGCCACGACCGCAGAACGCGTTCAAGGTCGAGCTGGCCCAGCGGGCGATCGTGCGGGCGCTGCAGACGCTGACGAGCGGAGACGCGCAGTGAGCCAGTACATCGGACGGGACGTGCCCAGGATTGAAGGCTCGCAGAAGGTCACGGGGGCCGCCCGGTACTCAGGCGAGATCACGCTGCCCGGTCTCGCCTACGCCGAGATCGTCGCGGCCACGGTGGCGAGCGGCCGGATCGCCATGATCGACACGGCCGCGGCGGAGCGCGCCGACGGGGTGGTGGCGGTGCTGACCCACCGCGACATGCCCAGGGTCACCCAGCCACCGCTGATCCCGTCGCTAGTCGGCGGCCCGGCACCAGGCGAGACGTTCTTCCCCATGCAGGATGACGTGATTCACTACGCCGGCCAGCCGGTGGCGATCGTCGTGGCCGATTCCGTTGAGCAGGCGCAGGGCGCCGCCAGCATGGTCGCGGTGCGCTACGCCGCCGCCCCGTCGGTGACCACGATCGCGCAGGGCCGCGACCAGGCCTATCAGCCCGAGAAGATCTTCGGCGGCCTCATGCCCGCGCAGCGCAAGCGCGGGGACGCCGAGGCGGGACTGGTGGCCGCCGACGTCCGGGTCAAGGCCGAGTTCCGGTTCGCCGCCAACCACCACAACGCGCTTGAGCCGCTGACCACCACGGCCGCCTGGGACGGCGACGAGCTGACCTTGTACGACTCATGCCAGGGCATCAAGGCCGTCCAGCTCACCGTGGCCGCCCTGCTCGGCCTGCCGATGTCCAAGGTCCGGGTGCTGACCAGCTTCATCGGCGGCTCCTTCGGCTCCAAGGCGATGGTCTGGCCACACGTCACCCTGACCGCGATCGCGGCCAGGCATATCGGCCGGCCGGTCAGGTTCAGCGCCCCGCGCGCCCAGATGTTCACCTCCTGCGGGCACCGCGAGGAGCAGGAGCTGGGCATCGAGCTCGGAGCGACCCGGGAAGGGAGGCTGACCGCGATCAGGCACCGCAAGATCTCGGTCACCTCACCGTTCGATGACTGGGCCGAGCCGGCGTTCGGTGCCGCCGCCGAGATCTACGCCAGCCCCGCCTACGAGGGGACCCTTCAGCTGATCGCGGGCAACACGATGACCCCCACGTTCACCCGCGCACCGGGCGAGGCGGTCGGCATGTTCACCCTGGAATGCGCGATGGACGAGCTGGCCAGCAAACTGGGCATCGACCCGGTCGAGCTACGGCTGCGCAACCTGGCCGAGACTCAGCCGGGCACGGGCAACCCGTGGTCGAGCCATGGCCTGGCCGAGTGCCTGCGGCGCGGGGCCAGCCGCATTGGGTGGGCCCGGAGGAATCCCCAGGCGAAGTCGCAGCGGGAAGGCAACTGGCTGATCGGCACCGGCATGGCCGCGGCCGCTTACCCGGTGGCGTTCTTCATGCGGCCCCAGCGGGCTCGCGCTCACCTGTACGCCGATGGCACCGCGGTCGTGCAGACCGCCACCCAGGAGTTCGGCACGGGCCTGCCCACCGTGCTCAGCCAGGTCGCGGCCGACGCCCTCGGCGTTAGGCTGCACGATGTCCGGGTTGAGTTCGGTGACACCAGCCTCCCGGCCAGCGGCTCACCGGTGGGCTCCAACGGGGCGATGATGATCAGCTCCGCCGTCCACCAGGCGTGCACCGCCGTGCGTGACCAGCTGATCGCGGCGGCCATCGCCGACCCGCAGTCGCCGCTGCACGGTGCGAAGGCGGCCAGCGTCACCGCCGCCGATGGCCAGCTGGCCCTCGGCTCCGGCGACGGCGAGGCGTACGCCAGCCTGATGCAGCGGCAGCACATGGTCGACGCGGACGCCATCGGCAGCTGGACCCCGCCGCCGCCGGACACCCCGCGTGGGCTGCTGACGTTCGGCGCGCAGTTCGCCCGGGTGGCGGTCGACGCCGACCTGGGCATCATCCGGGTCAGGCAGCTGGTCGGCGCGTTCGCCCCCGGCCGGGTCCTCAACCCAAGGACGGCCCGCAGCCAGCTCATGGGCGGGATGCTCTGGGGGATGAGCCAGGCCCTGCTCGAAGGCAACCAGATGGACACCCAGACGGGCCGCTGGGCCAAGACCAGCCTGGGTGACTACCTCGTGCCGGTCAACGCCGACGCTCCGCGTGTTGACGTCGAGCTGATCGAGGTGGACGACGACGTGGCCGGCCCGCTTGGCGTCAAGGGCGTGGGCGAGATCGGGCAGGTCGGCTCGAGCGCTGCCATCGCCAACGCGGTCTGCCACGCCACCGGGTTCCGGGCCCGTGAGCTTCCGATCACCATCGAGCAGTTGCTGCCGCACTTGCCGGTGAGGACGACAGCCGCCGCGGGCGCATCACCGCGGCAGGCCAGGTGACCGGCGTGGCATAACGCCGGCGGGCCGCCGGGCCAGGGGATGTCGGTCTCTACCTCGGCCGAGTAGTCGATGCCGGGAATGTCGAAGCCGTACAGCGCGCGGAACTGGGCGCGGAACCAGTCGGTGTCGGCGTGGTCGCTGATGTTGTCGGCGGTGACAGCGTGCCAGCGGCGGGTGACCTCAGCCTGGACGGCGGGGTCAAGCTCCCAGCGGTCGAGCCGGATGCGGCCGTCCTCGTCCGCGTCGACTGCGGTAGTCCTGGTGAGCTGGTCCCAGAGGCCGGCCGCCTGCTGGGCCGGAGACTGGAGCCGGTCACCGAGGACGGCGCGCAGCACGCTCGTGTACAGGGCGATGCCGGGGATGTGGGTGGACGCCTGAGTGACGGCGACACCGTTGACGCAGGTCCAGGCCTTACCTGCGCCGTCAAGGATGCCGGTGATGGTGTCGGCGGTGGCCTCCAGGTCCATCTTGGCCGCGCCGATCGTCCCCGCACGATAAATCGGCGCGGTCAGCTCCGAGCCAATGTAGGTCAGCGCCACCGTCTGGAACCCGGGGGCAAGGAGTCCCCAGCCGGACAGCGCGGTAACCCAGCGCTGCCAGTCGGCGCCGCCCATCACCGCGATGGTCGCACTCGTCTCGTCCACGGTCGCCGGCTCGATGACCGCCTCGCTGAGCGCGGGATGGCCTTCCGAGCTGAAGCTGAGCGTCCGCATCGTGGCCGTGTGCCCGAGCGGCTTGAGGACGGAGGAATGGGTGATCCCCGTGTCCGGATCGGTGCGCCGGGGCGCGGCGACCGAGTAGATCAAGTAGTCCACCGGTCCATAACGGCCAGCCAGCGCGGAAGCAGCCTGTTCCTTGGTCTCGTCGCTGAACGCGTCGGCGTTAAGAAACGTGAAGTCGCCGCCAATCCCCGCGGCCAGGCCGGCGGTGGCCGCACTGCGATACCAGCCGGCCGTGCCGGTTCGCCGTCCCGGTGGCTTCTCCAGGCAGATCCCCACGCCGGTGATTCCGTGCCGGACCAGCCCCGCCACCGTCATCGCCAGCCCATACCCGGCTGAGGAGCCAACGACCAGCGCGACCGGGTGGCTCCTGCCCTCGCGGCCCGGAAGCGGCGGGACGGCTGCGGCCAGGTCGAAGACGGTCCGCTCGCAGCCAACGGGGTGCGAGTCCAGCAGCAGGAAGCCCATGCCGGACGGGGTGATCACGCGTGGTGCCATGTTCCCTCCTGGTTCGCTAGAGTCGTGAATGTGATGTAGTTCCTTGTCCGAGCCTGAGTGGGAAGGATCGTGATGGGCGAGAACTGGTCGAAGTCCGTTCCCGGTGCTGAGGCGGTCGCCAAGCTCGATACTGGGGTAGCGCATATCGCGCGGGTCTACGATTACGTCCTGGGTGGCAAAGATAACTTCGCGGCCGACCGCGTCGCAGCCGATGAGTTCGTAAAGATAATGCCGGGTATCGTGCCGGCCGTCCGGGAGGCTCGGGCATTCCTGGTCAGGGTGGTGAGATTCCTGGCAGCCGAGGCAGGCATCCGCCAGTTCCTTGACATCGGGACGGGCCTGCCCACGGCGAGCAACACGCACGAGACGGCCCAGCAGGTGGCGCCGGTCAGCCGCGTCGTCTACGTGGACAATGACCCCCTGGTCCTGGCCCACGCCCGGGCGCTGCTGGCAAGCAGCCCGCAGGGGAAGACCGCCTACCTTGACGCCGACCTGCGGGATCCTGGCGTGATCTTGTCCGAGGCGGCCCACACCCTGGACTTCACCCAGCCGGTTGCCGTCATGCTGGTCGGGGTGCTGCACTGCATTCCCGACGCTGGCGATCCCTGGGGCATCGTCAAGCGGATCATGGCGGCCGTGCCAGACGGCAGCTACCTGGTGGTCGGCCATCCCGCCAGCGACATCCAGGTCACCGAGGCGGCCCAGGCCACCGCCGGGCTCAACAGCAGGCTCTCGGAGCCGGTCACGTTCCGCCCCCGCGAGCAGGTCGCCCGCTTCCTCGACGGGCTTGAGCTCCTTGACCCCGGTGTGGTCTCCTACTCGCAGTGGCGCCCCAGCCAGGATGCCAGCGTCGCCGGGCCGGTGCCGGCCTGGTGCGCGGTCGCCCGCCGGCCCAACTGACCGTGCGCCCGCAAAGATCAGTAGCAGCGATGGCGCCACCGCTGCTGTCGGCCTTTGTGCACGATGGGCCATAGCCCTCGCCATAGCAGCACCTCTGCTGCATCGCTTACAAAGCCGAGCGACAGCAATGGGCCATTGCCCGCAAAGATCAGTAGCAGCGATGGCGCCATCACTGTCGCTCGGTCAGAGGTGTCCCCATGGTCCTGGCTCATCCGGCTCCTGAAGACGCCGCAGCCGCGTGTGACGTCCCAGCAATGCGAAGCAGGTAGCGGAAATCGTGTAGGCGGCTACGTAGATCAGCCAGTACTGGATGCTGAAGGACCCGGTGCGGGGGCGATGGAAGGCGAGCAGGCAAATCGCCGCGACAGTGGCAGCGCTGAGCAGCGAAACACCGGCCGAAAGTAGTATGTACTGCGGGGTTGGCAGCCGATCCGCTGCCTTGCGGCTTATCAGCCAGCGCACGGCGGCAGCGTACCATTCCCGCAAGCACGTGCCTAGCGCGCCAAGCGCGCAGGCCGGAGGTGACCCGAGGCATGGCCAGGCCGACGACGACGATCAGGACCGCGGTCCGGGTCGAGGGGACCGTGCAGGGCGTCGGTTTCCGGCCGTTCGTCTACGCGCTGGCCACCGGCCTCGGCCTGGCCGGAATCGTGGGCAACGACGGCGACGGCGTGTTCATCGAGGTCGAGGGCGCACCGGGCACGGTCAGCGAATTCCTGCTGCGGCTGGAGCGGGACGCGCCGCCGCTGGCCAGGATCGAGCGGGTGCACAGTGGGCCGGTCCCGGCGACGGGTGCGGTGTCCTTCACGATCGCCCCGTCCGGCGCCGACGGGCAGCGCCGGACACTGATTGCCGCGGACACCGCGACGTGCGAGGACTGCCTGCGCGAGCTTTCCGATCCGGCCGACAGGCGGTTCGGGTACGCGTTCATCAACTGCACCAACTGCGGGCCCAGGTTCACCATCGTGCGCGACGTTCCCTACGACCGGGCGATGACCACGATGGCGGCATTCCCGATGTGCGATCGGTGCGCCGCCGAGTACCACGATCCCGCCGACCGCCGCTTCCACGCCCAGCCCACCTGCTGCGACGACTGCGGGCCCCGGCTGGCGCTGACCAGCGGCTCGGGGGCCGGCCTGGCCGGCGATCCCATCGCCGGGGCCGCGGAACTGCTCGGGCAGGGCGGCGTGCTGGCCCTGAAGGGGCTGGGCGGCTTTCACCTCGCGGTGGACGCAGCCGACCAGCGCGCGGCCGAGGCGCTGCGTGCCCGCAAGCACCGCGAGGACAAGCCGTTCGCGGTGCTGGCCAGCGACCTGGCCGCGGCGCGGCGGCTTTGCGAGGTCAGCGACGCCGCAGCCGCCCTGCTCACCAGCCAGGCCAGGCCCATCGTCTTGCTCCCCCGGCGGTCGGCGGCGGCGGTGGCCACCGCGGTCGCGCCCGGCGGCCGGCGGCTGGGCATCATGCTGCCCTACACGCCCTTGCATCACTTGCTGCTCAGGGCAGTGGGCCGCCCAATCGTGCTGACCAGTGGGAACGTCTCCGATGAACCGATCGCCTACCGCGATGACGACGCACTGACCCGGCTGGGCGGCATCGCCGACGCGTTCCTCACGCATGACCGGGCCATCCACATGAGGACCGACGACTCGGTAGCCCGCGTCTTTCGCGGCCGGCCGATGGTGCAGCGGCGTTCGCGCGGGTACGTGCCCGAGCCGGTCACGGTGCGACGCGCGTTCCCCCGTCAGGTGCTGGCCTGCGGCGCGGAGCTGAAGAACACGTTCTGCCTGGCCCGGGGACACCACGCGTTCGTGTCGCAGCACATTGGCGACCTCGAGAACGCCGAGACCCTGCGCTCGTTCACCGAGGGCATCGAGCACTTCAGGCGGCTGTTCGACTTGCACCCCCAGGTGGTGGCCTACGACCTGCACCCGGAGTACCTGTCCACCAAGTACGCGCTGGACCTCGACGGGATCGACCTGACCGGGGTGCAGCACCATCACGCCCACATCGCGTCCTGCCTGGCCGACAACGACGCGGAAGGCCCGGTGATCGGGGTCGCGTTCGACGGGACGGGCTACGGCACCGACGGCACGATCTGGGGTGGTGAGTTCCTGGTCGCGGAGCTGACCGGGTTCCGGCGTGGCGGCCATCTCGCCCCGGTGCCGATGCCAGGTGGCCAGGCCGCCATCAGGCACCCGTGGCGGATGGCGGCGGCGTACCTGGAGGCGGCCTACCCGGGCGCCGACGCCGCCGCCGGCCGGCTGGAGGTGGCGCGGCGCAACGCGGGCCAGTGGGCGGCCGTGGTCTCCCTGGCCGCCCGCGGCGTCAACTCCCCGCTCACGTCCAGTGCGGGACGGCTGTTCGACGCCGTCGCCGCCATCGTCGGCCTGCGGGACGCGATCAACTACGAGGGCCAGGCCGCCGTCGAGCTTGAGCAGCTAGCCGAGTCGGCCGGCTCCCTCGAACGCGGGGGCTACCGCGCGGGCATCGAGCCAGGCCCGCCGTTCCGTGTCCGTGGCACCGACCTGGTGCGGGCGGTCACCGACGACCTGGCGGCCGGGACGCCGCGTCCGGTGGTGGCATCCCGCTTCCACCACGGCCTGGCCGCGGTCATCGAGGAGGGCTGCCTCCTGCTGCGGGAGCGGCATGGACTCGGCACAGTGGCGCTGTCCGGCGGCGTGTTCCAGAACCAGCTGCTGCTCGGGGCCGCGCTGGCCCGGCTGGAGGCACGCGGGTTCACCGTCCTCGTGCACTCGCGCGTCCCCTGCAACGACGGCGGCATCAGCCTCGGCCAGGCCGTGATCGCGGCGGCGAGAGACCGGGCCGCCAGCGCGCGGCCAGGCTCAGCAGATCCGGGGTAGCGGGTCACCGACCAGCAGGTCCACGATCCTGGTGCCGCCGAATGCGGTCCGCAGCTGCACGATCCCCGGCTGCTCCGCCGTCACCTGCCCGATGACCGCCGCCCGCTGGCCGAGCGGGTGTGCCCGCAGCGCCGACAGCGCGCGGCCGGAGTCGGCGCCGGGCACCACGGCGACCAGGCGACCCTCGCAGGCCACGTACATCGGGTCGATCCCGAGCAGCTCGCAGGCGCCGCGGACCTCGGCCCGCACCGGGATGTCATCCTCGACCGCGATCACGCCGGCGCCGGCCGCCCTGGCGATCTCGTTGAGTATCGTGGCCACGCCGCCCCTGGTGGCATCCCGCATCGCCCTGGTGCTGGGGACGGCGTCCAGCAGCGCCGCCGCCAGCCCGTTCAGCGGGGCGGTGTCCGAGTGGACGTCGGCCTCGATGTCCAGCTCACCGCGGGCGAGCATGATCGTGATCCCGTGATCCCCGATCGGCCCCGAGACGATGACCGCGTCCCCGGGTCGTGCCGTGGCCACGCCCAGGGCAACGTCCCGTTCGATGAGGCCCACCCCGGCGGTGTTGATGTAGCAGCCGTCGGCCTTGCCCTTCTGCACCACCTTGGTGTCGCCGGTGACCACGCTGACGCCGGCCGCGGCCGCGGCGTCCCGCATGGACCGCGTGACGCGGGTCAGGTCGGCGACAGGGAAGCCCTCCTCAAGGATGAACCCGGCCGTCAGGTACCTCGGGGTGGCGCCGGCCATCGACAGGTCGTTGACGGTGCCGTTGACGGCGAGGTCGCCGATGTCGCCGCCCGGGAAGAACAAGGGCGAGACCACGTAGGAGTCCGTGGTGAGGGCCAGCCGGGACCCGCCCAGGCGCAACTGGGCCGCGTCCTCGAGCTCTTCGAGCACCGGGTTGCGGAACGCGTCAAGGAAGATCGCCTCGATCAGGGTCTGGGTCGCCTTGCCGCCTGCCCCGTGCGACATCGTGATCCGCTCTTCCCTGACCCGGGGACGCCGCCGGCGGGCCCGGTCGATGCGGTCGAGCACCTTCTGCTCACGGTCATCCAGCGCCCGCTGGTCCCTGTCCACCTGGCCCGCGGTCATGACCGGCCCACGTGGGCTGCCTCGGCGACCCGGTGCCGGCTCAGCCGTCCGTAGTTGTAGTACGCGGCACACGCGCCCTCCGGCGACACCATGCAGGTGCCGATCGGGGTTTCCGGCGTGCACGCGGTGCCGAACACCTTGCACTCCCACGGCTTGAGCACGCCCTTGAGCACCTCGCCGCACTGGCATGCCTTGGGGTCGGCGACCCGCACGCCCGGTACCTGGAAGCTCAGCTCGGCGTCGAAGGCCGCGTAATTCTCCCGGACCCGCAGCGCTGAATGCGAGATGAAGCCAAGGCCGCGCCACTCGAAGTAGGGCCGCAGTTCCATCGTCTTGCCGATGGCCGCCAGCGCGACCGGGTTACCGTCCCAGGGGACCACCCGGGAGTACTGATTCTCCACCTCGCAGCGGCCCTGGGACAGCTGCAGCATGAGCATGTAGATGGATCCGAGGATGTCGAGTGGCTCGAAGCCGGCCACGACGACGGGCTTGCCGTAATCGCGGGCGATGAACTCATACGGCCGGCAGCCGATCACGGTGGACACGTGGCCCGGCCCGATGAACCCATCCAGCCGCAGGTCGGGGGAGTCCAGGATGGCCTTGATCGCCGGGACGATCGTGACGTGGTTGCAGAACACGGAGAAGTTCTCCAGGCCCTCGGCGGCGGCGCGCAGCACGGTCATCGCCGTGGACGGGGCGGTGGTCTCGAACCCGATAGCCATGAACACCACCCGCTTATCCGGGTTCTGCCTGGCGATCTTCAGCGAGTCAAGCGGCGAGTACACCATCCGGATGTCGGTGCCCCTGGCCTTGGCGTCGAAGAACGACCCGTTGCTGCCAGGCACCCGCATCATGTCGCCGAACGAGGTCATGATCACGTCTGGCTGCGCGGCCAGGTGAATGGCATCGTCGACCCGGCCCATCGGGATGACGCACACCGGGCAGCCGGGGCCGTGCACCAGCGTGATCGACTCGGGCAGGTAGTCCTCAAGCCCGTGCTTGTAGATCGTGTGGGTGTGCCCGCCGCACACCTCCATGAACTTGTACTGACGGCCAGGCTCGCACAGTGCCGCGATCCTGGCGGCCAGCGCGTGCGCCTTATCGGCATCACGGAATTCGTCGACGAACCGCATTGTCCGCACGCTCCCTTACTCGATCAGTGATTCCCGCAGCGCGGCGATCTCGTCCTCGTAGGCCTGCCCGATGCCCTCGAGGAACTCCATCGCCGCCGCCGCCTCGGCCTCGTCGATCTTGGACAGCGCGAAGCCGACGTGGATCAGCACCCATTCCCCCGGCACCGGAGGGTCGTCGGAAAGCAGGCCGATGTTGATCATCCGGCGGACGCCACTCACGTTCACCTTGGCCAGGTCGGGCTGCTCTGGATGCAGCTCGATGACCTCACCTGGTATGCCGAGGCACATCTGACGCCTCCTGTCCTTCGTGGCTGAGCGCGGCGAGCGTGAGCTCCCACAGCACCTGGTAGATCGTGGTCTGCGCCTCCTGGATGCGGTGCACGGAGGCGGATGGGGCGACGAACAGGTAGTCGATCGTGTCCAGCTCGGCCATCTTCCCGCCGTCGTAGCCGGCCAGCCCTATCGTGAGCATCCCGCGCCGGGCCGCCTCGTCGAACCCGCGCAGCAGGTTCTCCGAGCTTCCGCTGGTCGACAGCCCAACGGCAATGTCGTCGTGACGGCAGAACGCGGCAAGCTGCCGGGCGAACACGACCTCCACGCCAATGTCGTTGCTCAGCGCGGTCAGCACCGTCGTGTCATTGGCCAGCCCGAACGCCGGGAGCGGCCTTGTCCCGGGACCGGGATTGAGGAACAGCGTGGCCAGCTGGGCGGCGTCGCTGGCGCTGCCGCCGTTGCCGAAGGCGAACAGCCGCCCGCCGGCGGCGAACCTGGCCGCGGCCTGCTGAGCGCAGCTCGCCAGCCTGGTCCCGTCCCGCTCGCCGATGACGGCGCGCAGCTCCGAGATCTCGGTGGCCTTGGCCACGGTGGAGGCGCGCACCTGCTCGAGCACGGCAGGCAGGTCGCTGGCCTGCGAGTAAAGGAAGGGGTAGAGCGACTCGACCGACCCCGGGCCGTCGTCGGTGGCACGCTGCTCGCTGGGGCTCGTCACCGCTCACCTGCCACGACCGCGATGGCTTCCCCGGCGTGGACCAGGATCGTGTCGCCGGGCCCGGCGGTCACCAGGGCGACGCTGACCTCCTCCTCGCCCTGGCCCGTGTCCACCACGGCCAGGTCATCGGCCCGCAGTCGCAGCACCCGCACCTCGACCGCCGTGTCCGAGCAGGTGATGCACACGTCGCCATGGCAGTCTGGCCCGCTCATGGGACCATCCCGGGTGACAGCACCCCTGGCTGCTCCAGGAAGACGTGCACCAGCTCCCACAGGATGTGATAGGTCGTCACGTGTACCTCCTTGACGATCCGGGGGTCATCGCTCGCCGCGACCAGCACGTGATCGGCCGCCTTGGTCGCCGCGATCAGTCCGCCATCGGCGCCGCCGGCCAGGCTTACCGTCAGCAGCCCCTGATCCCTGGCCGCCTCGAGGCCGGCCAGCACGCTGGCGGTGCTCCCATCGGCGGAGATGCCCAGGGCGATGTCGGCCGGGTCGGCGAGGTAGCGGAGCTGGTGGGCGAAGATGGCCGGTGCGCCGTCGCGCTCGGCGATGCCGGTGACCGTGGCCGCGTCCGTGGTCAGGGAGATGGCAGGCAGCGCCCGCTTGCCGACGATCACCGGGTGGACGAACTCCACCGCGACGTGCTGTGCGTCCGTGCTCGCGCCGCCTGAGCCGAAGGCTATGAGCTTTCCGCCCTGGTGGAAGCGCACGGCCATGGCATGGCAGGCCGCCGCGACCGCCTTCGCTTGTCCGGCCAGGTGCCGGGTCGCCTCGTCCCGCCGCTGGAACCGGCGGGCGGCCTCGGCGCCGTCGCTGGCGGCGTACCGCACTGATTCGAGTACCAGCTCATCGCCACCGCGCAGCTCGACGTGGACGCTCGCGCACTTAGCGCAGACCGGGATGAGGTCGATGCTCTCGCCGGTCGCGCCGCAGTCGCGGCAGGTGACCGCGGCGGGAACCGTGATGACTTCCACGGTCGCGCCCGCCGCCTCGGTGCCCGCCGCCACGACGCTGAACGCCTGCGCCATCGAGGGGGCGTCGACCGCGTGGCGCACCCCGCAACGCACCCGGATCGCGGCGACCTGCCGTCCCGCGGCCCGCTTGCGCACCGCGTCAAGTACGCCTTCGCAGAGCCCGAACTCGTGCATCCTGCCCTCCGCGTCGTCAGGCCGCCCAGGCGCGCTGATCCTGGCGGCGCTCGATGAAGTGCTCGACGGCGTCCCTGATGATGTCGGCGCGGATGCCGGCCCGACCGCGCTGCATCCGCGCGATGACGGGGACGGCTGCCTCGAACGCGGTCATGCCGTCCCTGAGCAGCCGCTTGGATTCCGGTGACTCCCAGATCGCCCGGGCCGAGTCGATGGCCCGCTGGAGGCCTTCTCTTCCGTGGCGGGTACCGACCCAGTAGCCGGCGGCGAAACCGATGACGACTTCCATGTCGGCTACATCTCCCTGATTTCCAGGTAGCGCCGGATATCCGGCAGCGACTCAACCACCATGGCGAGCACCGCCGCGAGGATCGCGGCCTTAATCAACCTGGTCACCATCGTGTGCCTCTCCTTCTGTTGATGCCTTGTCAGCGAGAATTTCCTCTACGGCCCGCACCGCGTGCGGCAGTGCGGCCATGACCGGATCGGACAGCCCCATGCCCGCGCTCACGTCGGCGGGCTCGCACGCGACCACCAGGCACCGTCCCGGCCGCCCGCCCATGGCGGTGAGCATCGAGAAGATGGCGTCGGGGGAGAGGCTGTGCGCGTCAAGGAGGGGGGCGTCGTCGGTGGCCGGATGATCGGCCGGGTCGACCTCGAGGACGGTGACCGTGCCCGGCTCATGCCCGCGGGGCGAGGCGTCGATGAGCACGAACAGGTCACAGCCGTTGAGCAGCTCGTAGACCAGGTGCACGCCGCGGATGCCGAAGTCAGCGATCTCGACGCCCTCGGGGCGGGGCCGGCCCGCGAGCAGCCTGGCCACCTCGACGCCGAACCCGTCGTCGCCAAGGAAGACGTTGCCCGTGCCCGCCACCAGCGTCCGGCCGGTCATGGCTCGACCTCGTCCGGGGTGAAGTACAGGAACCGCCCGTGGGCGGCGGTCAGCTCCGGGTCGGGGTCATCGGCGAGGGAGACCGCCAGGTAAGGGTTGTCGTCCACGTCGAGCAGGACCGCCTCGACCACCGCGGCCCGGCCGGCCAGGAACATGTCCTGGGCGTCGGCCCGGCGCGCGCCCGGTCGCAGCGTGACGCGGCTGCCCCGGGCGACCTGCTGGCCGCCGATGGTGACGGCGTCGGTGCCGGGCGACACGGACGCGTCGGCCCCCGGGTCCCACCAGGGAACGTCAGGTTCCTGGGCGACGAGCGCCGCGTCGGCCGGTCCCGCCGGCCGGATCGTGCCGTGCATGCGCTCGAAGGCCGCGAGGCCTAGCCCCTCCACCCGGTCGATCAGTGCCGCCGCCCGCGGATCGGTGATCCTGGCCTCCTGCTTTTCCGCATCGGAGAGCGCGAGCGTGCGTAGCGTCAGGATCTCGTCGATCTCGGTTCCGTCGTACAGCTCTCCCGGGCTCTCGGGGGCGAGTTCTGGATGGTCGTAAAGAATGATGGGGCTGGACAGCATGACGTCCCGGCCGCCGGCCGGGCCGGCCAGTACCGGCCAGCAGCCGACGTTCTGGCATGCCTCCACCTCGGCCTTGGCCCACTGCGGCGGGTCGGTCATCGAGATGAACTCTCCGCCCGCCGCCGCGAGGATCGTGTGCGCCGCCACCAGTGCCCAGGGGAGCGCCTCGTCGCGGCCGGGGGGCGGGTCGGGCGGCAGGCTCCGGTTCTCCACCGTGACCTCAAGCCGCAGCGCCCGCCACGGGCCGGCCAGGCCGGCCGCCCGGACGTGCACCCGCCCCGCCAGCGGCTCGCGGCGCCGAAGGACGCAGGCGGTCATCGTGCCCGCCGCGTCGCCCGCGAGCTCGGCTTCCTCGCCGCCGGGGACGGTGAAGTCCGCGACCTGGCCGCCGCCGAGTAGTTCCCCGGAGCCGACCTCGACCCGTACCTCCTGCTCGACCGCCTCGTCCCAGGACGGCCCGGCGACCTCGAGCAGCGCGGGGTCCACGGTCCGGCGCTGCACCTGGAGGAAGCGGACGATCACCTGCAGGGCCGGCTGGCCGGCGTGCTCAAGCACGCACTCGGTCTTGACCAGGTCGCGTTCCGATGGGTCGGCGGCCGCGTAGGCGGGCGGCATCACCACGCCGAACTGCCATCGGCTCCGGTTCTTCTGCGCCGATGCTCGATAGGGATACAGAACGTACCCTTCGTACAGTACGGCGTCGGCCACGCGGCGGACAGGATCGAGGTTCACGACCGGGGCACCTCCGCCTGCGCCAGCAGCGCGCTGAGCGTCGCGTCCCAGGTCGGCAGGGCGTGCCTGGACTTGAACTCAGCCAGCGCGTCCAGTGTCGGCCTGCTGCACCGCAGCCAGGCGCTGCCGGGAAAGTGCATCTCGACAAGCTCGTGCCACACGCTGACCGGCAGCCGGTAGGAAGCCTCGGCGCTCCACGGCACGGGCTCCACGCGGAAGCCGCTGCCGTGCCGGAAGAAGATCGTGCCGCTGAACAGCAGGAGCAGCGGGATCGTGCCATCGTCCAGCGCCTGCAGGTACCTGGCCGAGGCCACCTCGAGATCGTAGGTACAGGGAACCTGGAGCTCGGCCTCGGTGGCCGCGCTGAACCCGGGCACCATCATCGACACCATCGCCAGCTGGATCGGCTTGAGGGTGTCGGCCCAGCGGGAGGTGTCACCGAACAGGTCGTGTAGTCGCTGGGCCTCGGCCGCCGAGTACCGGCGTCGCTGTGGCTCGATGCGGATCTGGCAGCGCAGGGCGATCGCGTGCACCTCAGCCTGCGTGGCCTCGGTGATGGCCAGCGTGAACGTGAGCGTGGGGGTGGCGGTGAAGCGCTCGGCGGTAGCGTTCAGGCACCCGAAGGCCAGGTCGGCCACGGTCATCGCCCCGCTTCTTCTGGCTTGAGCTCGACCGCGCGCTCCCGCAGCCCGGCCAGGAACGCGGCGATCGCGGCCCGCACCTCCGCTCCGCCGTCGAAGCCCTGCCAGCGCAGCCGGAGCTCGCCGACCAGCCCGTAGCACTCATCGATGGGGATCAGGAAGGCCTCGGGCGGCTCGCCGGCCCGGTTGACGAAGATGGCTTCCACATCGTGCGTCATGGCCGCGAGCAGCGGATGAGTGGCGGCCAGCCGGTCCCAGGCCGCCAGATCAAGCTCGCATTCGGTCGCGCCGCCCGGGCTCGGGTACCCGGCCACGACCCGGCCGAGCACCGAGTTGTAGAAGAAGAACGCCATCGCGACCGGGATCTGAAGCTCGTTCCAGTCGGGGCTGGCGATGGGCCGTCCGGGGTCGTGGCGGACGCGCTCTGGCACCGAGCGGTACCGGCCGCCCGCGGCGCCCTCGTGGGTGAACAGCAGGTAGCAGGCGCGGCAGGCGCACTGCACCGACCGCTGCTCGATGTCCACCACGTGTCCGTGGCGATCGCCAAGCACCTCGCGGCACATCTCGCATCGCCCGGCGTCAGGCTGGACGTCGGCGCCGTGGTCGCCGGCGCGGGCGAGGCCGGCCGCCGTGAAGCGGCGCAGCCCCGTCGCGCGCGGGCCGGTCACCCTGCCACCCCTGGGCGGCTGGTGATCTGGAGCAGGGGAAGAGCAGGCGGGGGCGTGATGTCGTCGATCTCGACACCGGTAGCCTCCGGTGCCGACACCGACACCGCCTTCGTTATGGCCTCGGTGACCTGGGCGGGGGACGACTGGCAGCCATGGCCCCCTCGTTCGAGGCGAAGCCGGACCGCGCCCTCGTCGCTCAGGCCGAGATACTCGACCGTGACCGGCAGGCGGAGCCGCTCCACTGCCCGCACCACCCGGGCCCTGGTGTCGAGCGGGTGCAGGTCGTGTACGAGCAGCAGGCTCTCCACCAGCGGGTCGGCGGCAAGCTCGCCGAGCAGGCGGCGTCCCGCCTCGTCCCGGGCCAGGAGGCCGGCGACCCGGCCCAGGGCGGCGCCATACAGCTCGACCAGGCAGCTCACCAGCTCCTCGGCGGTCGCCGCGGTCCGCGGGCCTGACTGGGCCCGTAGCTCGGCGATCAGCGTCTCCACCTGCTCGCCGACCGCCTGCGCGTCGGGGTGCATGGTCATGTCTTCTCCCCTCTGGCGCCCGACCGGGCGGCGTCACATCGCCAGCGTCACGCCCATGGGGGAATGCGCGGTCTTCAGCACCTTGCCACCGCCCAGGTACATGTGCACCCCACAGGGCAGGCACGGGTCGAAGCTCCGCACCGCCCGCATGATGTCGATGCCCTTGAAGTTGTCCGGCGTGTTCTCCTCGAAGATCGGGGTGTTCTGCACCGCGTCCTCGTACGGGCCCGGCGTGCCGTAGGTGTCGCGGACGCTGCCGTTCCACGGGGTCGGCGGGTACGGGTGGTAGTTCGCGATCTTCCCGTCCCTGATCACCATGTGATGCGAGAGGACCCCGCGGACCGCCTCGGTGAACCCGCAGCTGAACGCGTCCTTCGGGACGTTGAAGGACTCCCAGGTCTTGGTCCGCCCGGCCCGGATCTCGGCCAGGGCCTGCTCGACGAAGTACAGCGCGACCGCGGCGGAGTAGGCCTGGAAGTAGGTCCGTGCCCGGTCCCGCTCGATCGCGTTGGACAGCGGCTTGCCTTCCTTGTCGACCGGGATCTTCCACTCGAACGTGACCTCGGGGCGGGACACGGTCCTGGGCAGGTTGATCTTCACGCTGTGGCCAGTGGACTGCACGTAGCCGCAGTCGACCAGGCCGGCCAGCGCGGTCGCCCATAGCCGGGCGATCGGGCCGCCCCCGGTGTCCAGCGGCAGGTGGTCCTTCCCGTCGAACCAGCGCGGCGACATGGTCCAGCTGTACTTGTCATCGAAGTCACGCTTGGCCGGCCTGGGGATCGTGTGCTGGTTCCACGGGTGACGGCGGTCGACCGGGTTTCCCAGCTCGTCGTGGGTCACGAACATTTCCCGGTCCTCCCAGTCCTCGTAGAACGAGTGGCCGAGCAGGATGCGGATCCCCAGGTTGATGTCGACCAGGCTGGTGGTGACGAGCTTGCCATCGACGACGACGCCGGGCGTGACGAACATCTTCCGGCCCCAGTCGGCCATGTTCCGGTAGGTGAAGTCGCAGTACTCGGGGTTGTTCAGGCTGCCCCAGCAGCCGAGCAGCACCCGTCGCCTGCCGACCTCCTCGTAACCGGGCAGCGCCTCGTAGAAGAAGTCGAACAGGTCATCGTGCATGGGGACGACCCGCTTCATGAACTCTACGTACCGCATGAGCCTGGTGAGGTAGTCGGTGAACAGCTGCACCGTGGCGACCGTTCCCACGCCTCCCGGGTACAACGTGGAGGGGTGTACATGGCGGCCTTCCATCAGGCAGAACATCTCGCGGGTGCTCCGGCTGACCTGGAGCGCCTCGCGGTAGAACTCGCCCTCCAGAGGGTTCAGCGAGCGCATGATGTCGCCGATGGTCCGGTACCCGTGCTCGCCCGCGTGCGGCGCCTCGGTCGCGTTGGCCCGCTCGAGGACGCCAGGGTTGGTCTCGGCCACCATCTTCTCGCAGAAGTCCACCCCGACCAGGTTCTCCTGGAAGATGTTGTGGTCGAACATGTACTCCGCGGCCTCACCCAGGTTGATGATCCACTCGCCCAGGTGGGGCGGGCGGACCCCGTAGGCCATGTTCTGGTTGTAGACCGAGCACGTCGCGTGGTTGTCGCCGCAGATACCGCAGATCCGGCTGGTGATGAAGTGCGCGTCGCGCGGGTCCTTGCCCTTCATGAAGATGCTGTAGCCGCGGAAGATCGATGAGGTGCTGTGGCACTCGGCGACCCGCTTGGCCTTGAAGTCGATCTTGGTGTAGATGCCGAGGCTGCCCACGATCCTGGTGATCGGATCCCAGGTCATCTCGACCAGGTCGGAGTTGGGGTCGGTCGTCGTCATCGCGATCACCACGTCTTCTGATAGCCGGTGTGCAGTTCTGAGCCCTTGACCCGCCACTTCGGTTCCTTGTCGGCGGTCCGGGCGGTGAAGCCGCGCAGGGTGCGGATGACCGTGCCGTACATCCCGCTGGCCGCGCTCGACACCCTGGCCCCTGGTGGCTCGTCCATGAACGGCATGAACTTGTCAGGGAAGCCAGGCATGGTGCAGGCGATGCAGATGCCGCCCACGTTCGGGCAGCCGCCCACGCCGTTGATCCAGCCTCGCTTCGGTACGTTGCACTTGACCACTGGGCCCCAGCAGCCCAGCTTGACGAGGCATGCGGGCGAGCCGTACTCGCCGGCGAACACGCCTTCCTCGTAGTAGCCGGCCCGGTCGCAGCCCTGGTGCACGGTCGCCTCGAACAGCCACCGCGGCCGCAGCGCTTCGTCAAGCGGGATCATCGGTGCCTGCCCCGCGACCTGGTAGAGCAGGTAGAGGATCGTCTCGGACAGGTTGTCCGGGTGGGTCGGGCACCCAGGCACGCAGACGATCGGCAGGCCGGCCTTGGACTTCCAGTCCCAGCCCAGGTAGTCGGGTACGCCCATGGCGCCGGTCGGGTTGCCCGCCATCGCGTGGATACCGCCGTAGGTGGCGCAGGTGCCCACCGCCAGGATCGCGGTCGCCTTGGGCGCCAGCCGGTCCAGCCACTCGCTGGTGGTCATCGGCTGGCCGGTCTCCGGGTTGTTGCCGAAGCCGCACCAGTAGCCCTCGGACTTGATCGCCTCGTTCGGTATCGATCCCTCGACCACGAGGACGAACGGCTCGAGCTCGCCCCGGTCGGCCTTGTGCCACCACTCGATGAAGGTGTCGGCGCCTTGCTCAGGACCGCACTCGAAGTCGATGAGGGGCCAGTGCACCGCGACCTTGGGCAGGCCAGGCAGTGCGCCAAGCGCGATTTCCTCGATGCTGGGCTGGGTGGCGGCGGTCAGCGCCACCGAGTCCCCGTCGCAGCCGAGGCCTCCGTTCATCCAGAGAATGTGTACGACTGGCTCTTCCGCTGCCTGCGTCATGGCAGCCACCCTTCGGTAGGTTGCCCGCGACTTGGCTGCGGGCAACGATGCCCATGCCGACGTGCTCAGCGTAAGCCTGCCACCACAAGATCTCAAGACATAAGCGTCAGATAGACGGACACAACTGTCTTCCCCCTTGATTCGCCCGAAGTGTCTCCCGGCACGTAGTCTCGTGGGGTACTGCCGACAGTGCTGCCAGGCAGAATCCCACGTCACGGGAGGGCGGCGATGGGCGACACCGACGACACGATCAGCCAGAACATCGAGGTCGTGCCGGTCGTCGTCGTGTCCCAGACGTTTCCGGCCCGTCCGTCCTCGATCCCCGACATACGGGACTTCGTCCGCCGCTGCCTGGCACAGTCCCCGCTGTCGGAAGAGGACAACCGCGAGGTCGGCGAGACCGTAGCCGCGGCGCTGCTTGAGGCGGCCGGACCGACCGGCGCGATTAACGTGTCGTTCCGCATCTTCCCCGATCACGTCGAGGTCGACGTGCTCCGCTCCGGCACCCAGATCGGCAGCCCGGCCGGGATTGACGCGCTGACCTCGCTGCTGCGGACCGGCGGGCCAGCTGGCCCGCCCGCCATCGACGCCGAGGACGGCGATGAGACGACCTTCGCCGACTGGATGGCCGGCGTGCTGCGCCGGGAGGGCCTGACGATGGAGGCCGCGGCCCGGCAGCTCGGGGTCTCGGTCAAGACGGTGAGCCGCTGGGTCGGCGGCACCACTGAGCCCCGGCTGCGCGATCTGCGGCGGATCCGCGCGCTGTTCGGCGACCTGCCATTCCCGTGATCATCGCCGGCATGTGCCCTGGACCGTCGGTGGCCTGAGCGCATACCGTGGGCCGGTGGCTGATATCACGGGTAGCTTTCAGCTCGGGCCGGACAGTGGCCGGGTGCTCATCAAGACCAGCCGGGCCGGGCTGGCCGCCCGGGCCGGCCACGACCTGGTGCTCGAGATGACCCGCTGGTCCGCCCGGGTCGAGATCCCGGCCGCGGACTCTGGCGGCCTGACCGCCGCGACGGTCAGCGCCCAGCTTGACCTGGGCTCGCTGACCGTGCGCGAGGGGACCGGCGGCGCCCGGCCGCTGACCGACTCAGACCGCCGCGAGATAGCCGCGACGATGCGCGGGATCCTCGGCGACGGCAGCGCCAGCTTCAGCTCGTCCAAGATCATCAGGTTCGGCGCTGGCGGGGCCATCGAGGGCACGCTCACCCTGAAGGGCAAGTCCCAGCCGGCCCGGCTCCAGCTCACCGAGCCCAAGCCGGGCACGTACCGGGGGACCGCCACGGTGTCGCAGTCGGCGTTCGGCATCAAGCCCTACTCGGGCTTCTTCGGAGCACTCAAGCTGCGCGACGAGATCGGCGTGGAAATCGAGGCCGACCTCAACCGCGCGTCCGGGCCCCCGAGTTAGGGGTCTTCCGCCGGCCGGGCTGCTGGCATACGGTCTTCCGGTAGCAGCCCGATCCCTAGGAGTTACGAGCATGATTCCTCAGCCGGACAGCGTCCCTTCGGCGTTTGCCCCGGAGACCCCCGCGCCCGCCAGGATTTACGATTACCTGCTGCGCGGCAAGGACAACTACCCGGCCGACCGGGAGGCGGCCAAGCGCGCGGTCGCGGCGCTTCCCGACTTGCCGGTGCTCGCCCAGGCCAACAGGCAGTTCCTCACCCGCACGGTCAAGGCCGCCGCGTCGGCGGGTATCACCCAGTTCCTCGACCTCGGCTCTGGGCTGCCCACGACGCCGAACGTGCACGAGACCGCGCAGGAGATCCGGCCGGACGCCCGGGTGGTATACGTCGACAACGACCCGGTCGTCCTCGCCCACTCCCGGGCTGACCGGTACGCGCCGGGCACCAGCGTGGTCGGCGCGGACATCCGTGACCCTGAGGCCGTGCTTGCCGCGGTGGGAGACGAGATCGACTTCAGCCGTCCGGTGGCGGTGCTGATGATCGCCGTGCTGCATTTCGTCGGCGGTGACGTTCTTCCCCTGGTCGAGACGTACAAGCGCCCGGCCGTCCCCGGCAGCTGGCTGGTGATCTCGCACGCGGCCAGCGACGGCGCGGACCCGGCCGAGGTGGCCAAGGTCGCCGACATCTACGGCCAGGGTCCCGCTGACCCCCAGGCCCGTACCAGCGCGCAGATCCTGGCGCTTTTCGGCGGCTGGACCCTGACTGACCCCGGCCTCGTCGACGTGCGCGAGTGGGCTGGCATGCCCAGCGGCCAGGTATGGCTCCGGATGCCAGGCGGCGTGGCCATCAAGCCCTAGCGACGGCGCCGGCCGCTTGACTCGTTAGTGCGTTAATTGATAGCTTGCTAATAGTTAGAGCATGCATCAAATCGGGCTACGATGGGGCGCGCCATGGATGACACCACCGATTCCGCCAGCCGGGCCGGGCTGCCCGAGATACCGGGCGACCCGCTGGCCCTCGAGCGGCAGGTGTGCTTTGCCCTGTCGATCGCGGCCCGCAGCGTGCTGAGCATCTACCGGCCGATCCTTGAGCCGATGGGGCTGACCCATCCGCAGTACCTGGTAATGCTGGCGCTGTGGGGCCAGTCGCCGCTGGCAGTCAAGGAGCTCATCGACATGCTCCAGATGGACGGCCCGACGCTGTCGCCGATGCTCAAGCGCCTGGAGGCCGCCGGCTTTGTCACCAGGACTCGCGACCCTCTCGATGAGCGGCAGTTGCGCGTTGACCTGACCGGCAAGGGACGCGCCCTGCGTCAGCAGGCGCTGAACATCCCGCCCACGGTGGTGGCGAAGCTCGGCATGAGCCTCGGCGAGCTCGAGGAGCTGCACAAAGGCCTTACGGCACTCAACGAGGCGGCCCGCCGGGCCGACGTCAAGCCTCTCCCCGCCCCCGCGAAGGACAGCATCTAGCGGCCGGCTGCCGCACTGCGCGTAGAGAAGGCAGAGAGGGAGGGCACAGTGAGCAGCAACCTGACATTGATCGTCACCTTGGTGACCGTGATCCACGTGGCTGTACTGGTGGTCATGATCTGGATCCGGGTGCGGCGGACCGAGGGCGATGGCCTCCCAGTTCCCCGTGCGAGGATCACCCCGTGCGCCGTGTGCGGCGAGCCAGCTACCGACTGGACCTATGACGGGCTCGACCCGAATGAGCAGCGCGACCCGCGCACCGGCCGGGCCTGGTCCGGCGACCTAGCCCACTACCGGCCGGTGTGCGCGGCCCACGAAGCCTCGCGCCTACCAGTCGGAGTCGCTGAGCTTGGGGTTCTCGGACGTGAGGGACTGCCAGGCGCTGCTGCCCATGCCGGCGATCAGCCCGCCGCCTGAGGGGGAGGTCACCAGCGTCGCCTCGATGGGATCGTCCTCATCGATGACGTCCGGGCTGGCTCGGTGGCCACGCCAGCGTGATGGGAAGAACAGGGGCATAACGAGCACGATCCCGGCCGCACCGAGGATGCCAGTGGCGCCAAGTCCCTCGAATCCGAGGCCGGCGTTGTGTGCCTTCAGCGGGATGTAGTGCACCGCACGGGCCGGGCTGGCCACGTAGAGCGCGGTCCAGCCCAGCAGGACCAGGCCGGGTAGCCCCGTGGCCAGCGGGGACACCCACCGGATCAGGAGCGCGAACCCGATGAGCAGCGCCACGCCGGCCATGGCGGCCAGCCCGGTCGTCACGACGGAGTTGCTCATGAAGTTGCTGCCCCCCGCGGGCAGGGACTGGGTCCCGAGGTTACGGGTGTAGAGCCGGTTGTAGCCCCACCCGCCGCCAAGGAAGATCGCCGCCGATAGCACCACGGCCAGGCCGGTACCGATGAGATGTCGCATGCCTACCTCCTGTCCGGCCCCATGCTGTCGTAAAGAGGTCATTTTCGCAGTAAAACCGGCAGTATGGCACATGCCAGCGGCTCTAGCTGGGCCGCCGGGGGCGGGCTCAGGAAAGCGCGCTGACCTCGGCGGCGTAGCGGTTGGCGATGTCGGCGACCTCGTTGACGTAGGCGTCCGAGTGGTTGTAGGAGAACACCGCCGCCCGCCAGCCCGCGGGAGTCGTCATCGGGCCTGACGCGCACAGGTACCGTGCCGCCGCGAGGGCCGCATCGTCGATCTGATTCGGGCTGGCGACACCGTCGCCGTTGCCGTCGGCCCCCCATGTGGCCCAGGTGGAGGGAAGGAACTGGAAGGGGCCGAGGGCACGCTCCCAGCCGGTGCCGCCCTGGGCGGCGGGGATGGCGGCGATCTTCTCGCCGCCGAACGTCCCGCCATCAAGGGGCACGCCGGTAATCGGCTTGCTCGTGTAGCCGTTGGCCAGCACGCTCGCGCCGCCGTAGGTGCCGTTGGCGGACTCTACCGTGGCGATGGCGGCCAGGGTGTTCCAGCCGAGGCCGCAGGCGGGCTGCTCATCCTCAATGGTCAGGTCGGCCGAGGCGTAGGCGAGGAAGGCCCGGTCGGAGATTCCCGTCGCGGCCGCGGCGCTGGCCGCCCAGGCCTGATCGACCCGGTCGAGCGGTGAGGTCGGCGTGGCGCCGTTGCTCGTGGACCCGCTGACGGCCGAACCGCTGACGATCGAACCGCTGCCGACCGTCGCGCTGGTGCCCGCACCCGCGCCGGTTCCGCTCGCGATAGCCTGCGGTGCGACGCTCGTCACCAGGGGCTGCGCCGCGCTGGCCTGAAGGTGCGTGATCCACACCGCGAGCCCCACCACGAGAGCGCCGAGCACGGCGGCGGCGACCCCGATCAGCGTCCACGAAGCCCCGCTCGTCCCGCCCGGTCCCGCCGGGTAAGAGCCCGTGTCGTACCCGTCGCCGGACCCGGCACCATCCCAGGCCATCACCATCCCACTATCCCGAGGCGCGGTGCCCGCCTTAAAGTGCTCCCCGGTGACATTCGCCCAAACAGCGGGAAAACTCACCAAGTCAGCTGTCTAGGTCGACCCGGATGGTCAGCGGGCTGGTGTTCAGTGCCTGCGACGTGAACATGCACAGCAGGCGCGGGAAGCTGGCCTGGCCGAGGGCGCGCTGGCGTTCCCGCGGATCGTCGGAGTCGAGGATGTGCGCCGTGCCGGACCGCCAGCCGGCGTGCGGCCCGCTGATCTTGACCCGGACGCGGGGATTGGCCTTGATGTTCCGTACCCAGTCGGCATCGTGCCCGCGCTGGGCGATCAGCCAGAACGTGTCGCCTTCGAGGCCAGCGCACACGGGCGTGCGCCGCCGTAGCCCGGTCTGCCTGCCGGTTGTCTCGAGCAGGGCGTCGCCGGGGATCGGAAGCCCCAGGTCCCAGGCCAGCTGGACGACCGGGTTGATCACCGATTGCTGCAGGCGGCCCAGTGCGCTTCGCGCGGCGCCCGCCGCCGGGCCAGAGATGTCCATACGTGAAGTCCCCTGACTCTAGTCATGCCCGGACTTTCCCGTGGCAACCGGGCCACCGCCGGGCGGGCCGAACGTTTTCGCAGGTCAGCAGCAGGCGTAAGACGACGGCGGGCGCGGTACGTCCCAGCGAGAACCAGCGAGTGCAGCGAGAATCCGCCTGGCAGCAAGGAGCACCGATGATGAGCGATGTCCCGCGGCAGGCCGACGTGGTCTTCGTCGGTGCCGGCCACAACGCCCTCGTGGCCGCCGCCTACCTGCTCGAGGCCGGGCGCAGCGTGGTCCTGCTGGAGCAGATGACCCAGCCGGGTGGCTGGGTACGGACCGCCGAGCTCGGCGCGGCCGGCTTTCACCACGACCTATGGTCGGCGTCTCACCCGGCATTCGTCGGCGGCCCGGCCTGGGCCGAGCTTGGCGCGGACCTGACCAGGCACGGGCTCCAGTACGTCACCCCGCCGCTGGCCGTCGGCTCCTCGCTGCCCGACGGCCGCACGGCGGTGATGCCCGTCGATCCACAGCAGCTGGAGGCCGAGCTGGACCGGCTCGGTGAGACAGCCGGCTGGGGTGACCTGTTCGCGGCCGCCGGGCCACAGTTCCCGGTGCTCATGGAACTGCTCACCGAGGGCCTGGACAGCCCGGACGCACAGGGCAAGCTGGCCCGCCTGCTGGCCGACAGCCGGGAAAGCGCCCTGCCGTTCGGGCAGTTGCTCAGCGGGAGCGCGGTCGACCTGGTGCGCCGTCACTTCAGGACCGAGGAGCTCCGCTACCTGGCCGCGCCGTGGACGCTGCACTTCGGCGTCGGTCCGCAGGACCCGGCCGGAGCACTCTGGACCCTCCTTGCCCTCGGTGCCCTGGGCAGCGGCCTGCCGATGCCGGTTGGCGGCAGCGGCCGCCTGGCCGACGCGCTCACCCGCCTGGTCACCGAGCGCGGCGGCGAGCTGCGCTGTGGCATGGACGTCGACGAGATCCTGCTGGCCGACGGCCGCGCCGCGGGAGTCCGCATCGCGGGCGGAGCCACCGTGGCTGCCAGCCAGGCGGTCATCGCCTCGGTCACCCCCGACCAGTTGTACGGGCGGTTGTTGCGCAACGCGGTTGAAGTGCCGGACGGGGTCCGGGCGCAGGCGGCCAGGTATGAGTTCAGGCGCGGCTGCTTCCAGCTGAACCTGGCGCTGTCGGCCCCACCGCGTTTCGCCGATCGCCGGCTGAACGCGTGCGGAGCCGTCAACCTGGGCCGCGGTCTTGACGAGCTGGTCACCTCGGTGCGTCAGGCCGAAGCCGGCCTGCTGCCCCAGTACCCCTCGATCTCCTGGCAGGAGCCGACCGCGATGGACTCCTCGCGCGCGCCGGATGGCAAGGCCGTCGTCCGGCTCCAGGTACTGGACGCCCCGCTCGTGCCGAACGGGGACGCGGCCGGCGTGCGGCCGGGTGTCGACGGCTGGTCGGCCTCGACCGCCGAGGCGTTCGCCGACCGGGTGCTGGCCGAGGCCGAGCAGCACCTGCCCGGCCTGACCGGACTCGTGCTCGAGCGGCATATCACCAGCCCGGCTGACCTGGCCAGGGCCAGCCCGAACGCGGGACCGGGCGATCATGGGGCCGGGGACAACTCGCTGCGGCAGGGACTTACCCAGCGGCCGATTCCCGCTCACGGCGGCGGCTACCGCACCGCCGTGCCCGGCGTGTGGCTCATCGGCGCGGCGACCTGGCCGGCCGCCGCGGTGAGCGGATTGTCCGGCCGGGCCGTCGCCCGCGCGCTGACGGGTCAGGACTCCACGTAGCGGGGCCGGCCGGTCAGCGGCGGGGCAGCAAGCGGTAGGTCACGAGGGCGGTGAGCAGTGCGGCTACGGCCGGTATGGCCAGGCCGAGGGCGGCGCCGTGGATGAAGGCACCGGCGACAATGGCGTGGACCGCGTGCGCGTGGGCCGCCGGGAGGTGCCGGGTGATCTCGGCGGCGGCGCCGACGGATTGCCGGGCCGCCGCGGGCAGCGCCGACTGGCGGGCCAGGCCGTGGGCATAGGAGGCGGCGGTGATGCTGCCGACCACGGCGACGCCCAGGACGGTGCCGAGGGTGCGGGTGGTGTTGTTGATGGCCGCGCCCACGCCGACATGGGCGGGCGACAGCGTCGACATGATCGTGGCGTTGGCGTTGGCCATGGTCAGGCCGATGCCCAGGGCCGTGGGGACCGTGGTGATCAGGTAGTGCGGGTAGCTGGACGTGGCGGTGGAGGTGAAGAAGAAGCCGAGGCCCGCGGCGGCGAGCAGCAGTCCGGCCGTGATGACGTTGCGGGCGCCGAACCTGGCCGCCAGCCGGGTTCCCAGTTGCGGCCCGACGGTCATGGCCAGGGCCGAGGGCAAGGAGCGCACCCCGGCCTCAAGCGGTGAGTAGCCGAGGACGAACTGGTACACCTGCGTCAGCGTGAACGTCATCCCGGCCAGGCCGAAGAACAGCACCATGACGGCGCCTGAGGCGGCCGAGAAGCGCCGCTCGCGGAAGATGGCCAGCGGGATCATCGGGTGGTCAGTATGCAGTTCCCAGCCGATGAACGCGGCCAGCAGGATCACGCTGGCGGCGGCCCGGGCCAGGGTGCCGGCCGAAGTCCAGCCAGCCGAGCCTGCCTCGATAACCGTGTAGGTCAGCCCGGCGCAGGCCAGGATGCTAAGGCCGATGCCGGGTGGGTCGAACCGGCGCGGGTGCGGCGACGTCGAGGCCGGGATCAGGAACCGGCCGCTGATCAGGGCGATTGCCACAATCGGCACGTTGACCATGAAGATCGATCCCCAGGCGAAGTGGTCGAGCAGCCAGCCTCCGGCGGTCGGGCCGAGAGCCACCCCCAGGCCCGAGGCCGACGACCATATCCCGATGGCCTTGTGCCGCTCGGCCGGGTCGGTGAAGACGGTGGTCAGCAGGGCCATGGTGGCCGGGGAGGCCAGCGCGGCCCCGGCGCCCATCACCGCGCGGAACGTGATCAGCTCGGTGGCCGTGCTCGACACCGCGGCGCCGAGCGAGGCCACGCCGAAGATCGCCAGGCCCGCCGCCAGCGCGCGCTGCCGGCCGTAGCGGTCACCGAGGGCGCCCGCGGGCAGCAGCAGGGTGGCGAAGGCCAGCGTGTAGGCATCGACGATCCACTCAAGCGCCGAGGGGCCCGCGTGCAGCTGGCCGGCCAGCGTCGGGATGGCGACGTTGACGATGGTGGTGTCGGTGGTGATCACGAGCAGGGACAGCGACAGGACGGCGAGCGTGAGCCACCGTCGCCGGCGCGCCCGCTCGCTCGGTGTGTCGCGGGTGAGGGCGCCCTGGGGAGCCGAGGTGGTGGAAGACATCGAGTTCCTTGTGATTGATTGACCTATCAATGGGAGGCCGAGTGAGGCTCGGGCGCACCAGCGGCCGCGAGCGCCGACGGTTAGGTAAACGGGGAGGTGAAGATGTACTCACGGGGCAGCTCAAGCGCCGACCCGATGTTGAGCAGCATGCCGGTGGCGAAGAACCGGGCGATGGTGGCCTCGTCGTAGCCGGTCAGCGAGCGGACAGTGTCGAAGTTCCTCATGTAGATGGCCCGCATGTGGTCGCGGATCTCGGGCTCGCTCGCGGCCGCGTATCCCTGGAGCTGGCAGCGCAGCAGGTTCTGGTCGGCCATCAGCCGGCGGTAGCCCTCGCCCATCGCCTTCAGCCGCGCGGACTTGGAGTCCGTGCCCGGCTCCGCCTCCCGCCAGCCGGCCGTGAAGGCGTCCCTGGCCTTGGCGCTGACCAGGTCCTGGACGGCCAGGAAGAGCACGAGCTTGTTCTCGAACAGGGCGTAGATGTAAGGCTGCGAGATCCCGGCGCGTGCGGCGATCGAGGCGGTCTTGGCCGCGTGGTAGCCGTGCTCGGCGAACTCCTCGATGGCGGCCGCCAGCACCTGCTCCCTGCGCTCTTCCGCGGTGGGTCGGTGTGCTGTCGTGGCCATATCTCATTATTGATTAACCAATCACAAATGTCAAGCCCGGCCCGGCCCCGGCCCGGCGTGGTGCGTGCTACCAGGTCTGGTCGGAGGCGCGGACGAGGATCTCGTTGACCGACACCCGGCGGTCCCTGGTGACGATGTAAGTCACCGCGTCGGCGATGTCCTCAGGCCGCAGCAGCTCCAGCCCCTTGACCTGCTCCTCGATCGCCTGCCTTATGCCATCGCGGACGTGCGCGCTCAGCTCGGTGTCCACCGTCCCTGGCTCGACAACGCTGACCCGCACGCGGGACTGCATGACTTCCTGCCGGAGGGCCTCGGTGAAGCCGGTGACGCCAAATTTCGTCAGGTTGTAGACGGCCGTCCCTGGCCGGGCCACCCGGCCGGCGGTGGAGCTGATGTTGACGATGTCGGCCACCCGCCTGGGTCCGTCCTGCGCGGCTCGCTGGAGGTGGGGGAGTGCGGCCCGGGTGACGTGCAGCAGGCCCTCCACGTTGACCTGGAGCATCTGGTCCCATTCCGCGGGCGGTGCGTCCGCAATCGGTCCGATCAGCATCAGCCCGGCGTTGTTGATGACCGTGTCCAGGCGGCCGAGGTCGGCCGCGGCGTGCTCAACGGCGCCGATGACCTGCTCCCGGTCGGTGATATCGGCTTGCACCCCGATGGCGGTCCCGCCGCCGGCCCGGATGGCTCCGGCGAGCGCGTCCAGCCGGTCGCGCCGCCGTGCCAGCAGGGCGACGGCCGCGCCCTCCGCGGCCAGGCTGCGCGCGGTCGCCGCGCCGATGCCGCTGCTCGCGCCGGTCACGAGGGCCACGGTGCCGTGCAGTCGTCTGGTCATGTGCTCTTCCCGTCTCCGTTGGCGCGCGCGTGCGGCACCGCCTACCCTGGTACCCGGAACTGGTTCCGGTTATCGCCATACTATAACCGGAACTGGTTCCGGTTAGCCAGCCGAGGGGACTCCGATGACCGCCAGTGAGACGCACGGCACACCCGCACGGCCCCGGCGGCTGCGCGCCGACGCCCAGCGCAATGAGGACCGGCTGCTGCTGGCCGCGGCGGCGGCCTTCGCCACCGACGGCGCCGGTGCCTCGGTCAAGGACATCGCCCGCGCGGCCGGCGTCGGCGTCGGCACCCTGTATCGCCGGTTCCCCTCCAAGGAACTGCTCATCGAGGCGACCTACCGCCAGGAGGTCGCCGACCTGTGTGACGACGCCCGCGGCCTGGCCGCCTCCCGCCCCCCGGCTGAGGCACTACGCGCCTGGATGGGCCGGTTCCTTGACTTCATGGCGGCCAAGCAGGGCATGGCCGACGCGTTGCGCGTCGTGCTCACCAACGAGGCCGAGCGCCTCGAGACCCGTGCCCAGCTCACCGCCGCCATCGGCCACCTGCTGTCGGCGGCCGGCCCGTCCGTCGCCCGTCCCCAGGCCGACGCGAGCGACGTGCTGATGGCGCTGGGCGGGATCAGCCTCATCACCGCGAGCGAGCAGCGCCCCGAGCTGGCCAGCAGGCTCGTTGACCTGCTACTCCATGGCATCCTTACCCATGAATGCGGCAACCGAGGAGATGAACAAGATCCGGCCGAAGCCGGGTTAGTCCCGCACGGTGAGGACAAGGACGCCGCGCGGCCCGAGCATGACCGCAGGCCCGACGATGTCGGACGTCAGCAGGTCAAGGCTCTTGCCGCCAAGGTCCAGCTCGACCGGGCGGTCAAGATGGCTGATCACGAACAGGTGGTCGCCGCGCCTGACCGCCTCCACGCCGGGAGGGACATCGGATCTGACCGTGACGCCGGCGCTCTCGCAGGCCTGCCGGACCAGGCCGCGCAGGGTCTCACGGTCCGGCAGCGTGCCGAGGTAGAAGGCCACGCCCCGGCCGTAGGGGTGCCTGGTCACCGCCGCCTGCCCGGCCAGGTGGCCCTCGGCGTAGCGCAGCAGCGGGTCCGCACCGCGCAGGTCGATGACGTCCTGCCAGAGCCGGCCAGCGCTGCCTGGGCCGGCCGCGCCGTCGAGCCGGACCACCGCACCCTCGGGCAGCGGCGCGAGGTCCTGCACCCGCAGCCCGAGCAGCTCACGCCAGGGCGCCGGGTAGCCGCCAAGGCGGATCCGGTCCTCCGGGTCCACGATCCCGGAGAAGAAGCTGATCGCCGTCGTGCCGCCGCTGGAGGTGAACTGGCGCACGTTGTCCGCTCCGGCCTCACTGACCAGGTAAAGCGCGGGCACCAGCACCAGGCGGTACCCGAGCAGGTCGCTCTCCGGATGGGCGAAGTCGGTGTTCACCCCCGCCTCGAACAGCGGACGGTAGAACTCAAGGAGCAGCTCGGTAAGGCGCAGGTGACTCGGATGTGAGTCGGCCTCAAGCGCCCACCAGCTCTCCCAGTCCAGCAGCATGGCCACCTCGGCCTGCACGCGGCTGCCCGCTACCGGCGCAAGCCGGCCCAGGTCCGCGCCGAGTCCTGTCACCTCACGCCAGACCCTGCTGTCGGTGCCGGCGTGCGGCAGCATTCCGCTGTGGAACTTCTCGGCGCCGGTGGCCGCGGCCCGCCACTGGAATGACAGGACCGCGTCGCCGCCGCGCGCCACGGCCTGGAGGCTGAGGGCGCGGTACTGGCCGGGCGCCTTGGGGACGTTGACGGCCCGCCAGTTGACGGCGTTCGGCGCCTGCTCCATGAGGACCCAGGGGCGTCCGCCGCCCACGGACCGGGTCAGGTCGCAGGTCATGGCGGACAGCAGGTAGGACTCAGGGTCGGCTGGGTCGGGGTAGCTGTCCACCGAGGCGACATCGAGCTCGGCCGCCCAGCGGAACTGGTCCACCGGCCGGAACAGGCCCATGAAGTTCGTCGTGACGGGGATGGCAGGGCTGTGCCTGGCGACCGCCTCTCGCTCGGCCAGGTAGCAGGCCAGCAGCTCGCCTGAGCTGAACCGGGCGAAGTCGAGTTGCTGCGCCGGGTTGGCGAAGGTGGGGGTCGCGCGCGGCGGCTCCACCTGGTCCCAGCTCGTGTAGTCCTGGCTCCATACCGCGCCGCCCCAGGCGGCGTTCAGGCGGTCAAGCTGGCCGTAGCGCGCCCGCAGCCAGTCACGGAAGGCCTCCGCCGACCGCTCGCAGTAACAGGCCGGGACATGGCAGCCGTATTCGTTGCTGACGTGCCACATGGCCAGGGCCGGATGGCCGCTGTAGCGCCGCGCCATTCTTTCCGCGAGGTCGACGGCGGCGGCGCGGAACGCCGGCGCGCTCGGGCAGTAGTGCTGGCGTGAGCCGGGCGCGAGCCGCCTGCCGTCCGCCGTGACCGGCAGGATCTCCCGATGGGCCGCGACGAGCCAGGGCGGCGGCGTCGCGGTCCCGGTGCCCAGGTCGACCCCGATCCCCGCCGCGGCCAGCAGGTCCAGGACCCGGTCTAGCCAGCCGGCGGTGAGCTCGCCCGGGGCGGGCTGCAGCCGGGACCAGGAGAAGACCCCGACGGTTACCAGGTTGACGCCGGCCTCGGCCATCAGCCGGACGTCCTCGGCCCAGGTCGATTCCGGCCACTGCTCAGGGTTGTAGTCTCCGCCGTACCCGATGCCCCGCACTGCGACCCCCCAGCGCCTCATAGCGTGATGCTCCCGGCCGCCAGACCCGACCTCCAGAAGCGCTGCAATGACAAGAACGCGATCACTAGCGGGATCACCGAGATGAGCGAGCCGATGATCACGTAGCTGACCAGCTGGGGCGCCTGGCCGTACTCATTGTTCCAGGTGTAGAGGCCGAGGGTCACCGGGTACAGCCGGGTGTTGGACAGCATCACCAGCGGCAGGAAGAAGTTGTTCCAGATCGCGACGAACTGGAACAGGAACATCGTGACCAGGGCCGGTGACATGATCCGCACCGCCACGGTCCAGAAGATGCGGCCCTCGCTGGCGCCATCGATTCGCCCGGCCTCAATCAGGTCGTCGGGAATCGAGGCGGCCGCGTAGACCCTGGCCAGGTAGACACCGAACGGGCTGACGATGCTGGGCAGGAACACCGACCAGTAGGTGTTGGTCAGGCTGACCTTGCTCAGCAGCAGGTAGAGCGGCAGGGCCAGCGCCGTCCCCGGGACGAGCACACCGCCCAAGATGACCGAGAAGATCAGCTGCCTGCCGCGGAACTCATACTTGGCGAGCGCGTATCCCGCCGCGCTGGCCAGCAGCGTCGCGCACAGCGCCCCAAGCCCGGCGTACAGCAGCGTGTTGACCAGCCAGCGCCAGTAGATCCCGTCGTCGTAGCGGAAGAGCCCGGTCAGGTTGGATACGAGGTGAAGCTGGCTGAACCAGAATCCTTCCGAGGAGTACAGCGCGCTCGGGCCCTTGGTTGAGGACACGACCAGCCACCACGCCGGGAGCAGGAAGTAAGCGGCGCACACGAACAGCAAGGCGGTGGCGAGTATCCCGCCCCTGGAGGCGCGCACCGGGGCCGCGGGGGCCGTGGCGGCCATCACGTGCCTGCCCAGCGCCGCTGCACCAGCTTCAGGAAGCCGAAGGACAAGATGAACGTGCCGATCGCCAGGACCACCGCGATCGCGGCCGCGTAGTCCGGGTTGTTGGCCACGAACGCCTGGGTGTAGGAGAACAGGTTCGGAGTGAACGAGCTGCTGATGCTGCCGGTGATGGCCCGCAGCACCTGCGGCTCGCTGAACAGCTGAAGCGTCCCGATGATGCTGAAGATGGCGGTCAGCACCAGCGAGCTCGCTACCAGGGGGAGCTTGATCCGGGTGGCTAGCTTCCATTCCGAGGCGCCATCGAGGCGCCCGGCGTCGTACAGGTCGGCCGGGATGGCCTGCAGGCCGGCGTAGATGATCAGCATGTTGTAGCCCGTGTACTCCCAGGTGACGATGTTCGCGATGGACCACAGGACGGCGTGCACGCCGAGGAAGTTCACCGTGCCAAGGCCCGCACCGTGCAGCGCCGCCACCACGGGGCTCAGGCTAGGCAGGTAAAGGAACGACCACAAGATCGCCGCGATCACCCCGGGAATGCCGTACGGCAGGAAGAAGGCCAGCCGGAAGAAGCGCCTGAACCGGACGGTCGCGGAGTCGAGCAGCAAGGCCAGGACGGTGGCGAAGACCAGCATCACGGGGATCTGCACCACGCCGAACAGGAGCACGCGCCCCACGCCGCTCCAGAAGGCCGAGTCGGAGAACACCTGGGCGTAGTTGGACAGGCCGGCGAACGCCGTCGCCGTGGAGTTGGGGCCGAGCCCAAGGCCGGAGACATGGACCTTAAGCAGGCTCTCGTAGATCGCGTACCCGATCGGCAGCAGGAAGAAGGCCGCGAACAAGACACCGAATGGGCCGATGAACGCTACCGGTGCCCAGCCGGCCCGGCCGTGCCGGCGCCGCCGTGACCGGGCCGCTGGCTCCGGCGTCCCCCGTGCCGCCCGGGCGGCACGGGGCTGCTTATGGCCGACGGCCATGACGACTCCTCTCGTTGCTAGCGCTCACTGACCCGGAGCCGGCCCCTGATCCAGGTGGCCCCGTGCGGTGCTCAGCCCGGCTCGACCGAGAAGCCCTGCTGCTTCATCGTGCTGATTGTCTGGGACTGCGTCGACGTCAGTACCTGGCCGAGCGTGCTGGATCCGCCGCCGAGGCCGCCGAAGCCGTCTTGCATCTGGGTGAAGGTGGTGCTCATGATCGGGCCCCACTGGAAGCTGGTGTTCACTAGCTTGCCGTCGGCCTCGAAGACCTGCCAGATGTTCTGGCCGCCGTAGAACGCGACCGGTGAGTTGTCGGCCGACTGCTGCTGGCCCGCGAGGTCGGCCGGATACAGGCCGCCCTGAGTGATGAGGCCGGTGATGCTGGCCTGGCTGGTGTTCAGCCACTCGGCGAACTGCGCCGCCTGGGCCGGGTGCTTGCTGTCCTTGAACACCACGGTGGTGGACCCGCCCCAGTTCCCGTTGCTCGGCGTGGCTCCCCAGTTCGGCAGCGGGGCCACCCGCCAGTCACCCTTGGTCGAGGCGGCGTTGGTCATCAGGGTGTTCTCTCCCCAGACCGCCGTCGGCCAGGTCAGCAGCGTGCCATCGGACAGGTCCTTGTACCAGCCCGCGGCGAAGTCGGTGTCGATCTTCACCAGGTGATCGCTGATCAGCTGCTGCCAGAGGCCGGCGACCTGCTGGGAGGCCGGGTCATCGATGTTGGCGACCCAGCTGTCGCCGGAGGTGGCGAACCAGCGTGCCCCGTTCTGCCAGGCCAGGCCGGCGAACCACTGCGCGTCGTTGGGGGGGAACGCGGTGATGTAGACGCTGGGGTGACTGGCGTGCAGCTTCTTGGCGTCGCTCAGGTACTGCGCCCACGTCGTCGGCACGCTCAGCCCGTACTTCTTGAACAGGTCAGCGCGGTAGAACAGCCCCATCGGTCCGGTGTCCTGCGGGATGGCGTAGACGGCGCCGGCCTGGGAGACCTGTCCCCACGTCCAGGAGACGAAGTCCTGCTTGATGCTTCCCGCGCCGTACTTCGACAGGTCGACCAGGCCGCCCACGTGCTCGAAGTTCGGCAGCACCGAGTACTCGACCTGGCCGAGATCGGGAGCGTTGCCGGCCTGCAGGGCGCTGTACATCTTGGCGTACGTCCCGGCCCCGCCCGAGGTGGTCTCGTCCAGGTTCACGTGGATGTCGGGGTGGCTGGAGTTCCAGAGGTTGACCGACTGGGAGATGCCCGGCACCCACGACCAGAACGTCAGCGTGACCTTCCCGCTGCCGCTGCCGGGAGACGAGCTACCGCCGCTGCAGGCCGCGAGGGCCAGCGCGACCGTCAGGCCTGTGATCGCCAGCAGGCGCCGTCCCAGGTGCCGGGCCTGGCTGCTGGTGCTGCGGATCGAAGACGACATGCGCTGCTACCTCCTGATCCTGGATGCTGCGCGCCCGCCCCTCGCGACCCATGGCGTCCTTTGGGAGCGTTCCCAACGGACCTTTCCGCCAAGTTAACAGCGCGATCGACCGATGACAATGGCCATTTTGGGAGCGGGCACAACAGTCCTTGACGGGACTAAAATGCGCTGGTGGCCAGTTCAGGTCAGCGCAGTGCCGCCCCAGCCCGCCGGCGTCCCACGATCGAGGACGTCGCCCGGCTGGCCGGCGTGTCGCGCGGGACGGTGTCCCGGGTGATTAACGGCGGTCGCAACGTCCGCCCCGCCGTCCTCGACACGGTGAACGCCGCGATCGACGCGCTCGGTTACTCGGTCAACCAGGCGGCGAGGAACCTCGCCCGGGGCCGCACCGGCTCGATCGCCTTCGTCATCTCCGACCGCGAGGAGAGCCTGTTCGAGGATCCGAACTTCGGGCTGTTCGCCCGGGTCTTCTCCCGCGAGCTGCGCAGGACGGGCCGCCACCTGCTGATAACGACGGCCCAGGACGAGCAGGAGGAGAACTTCCTCGGTGACTACCTGACGCTGGGCCACGTCGACGGCGCGCTGCTCGCGCTGACCCACGCGGAGGAGTCGCTACTGGGTCGGCTGCTGCCGCACCGGCTGCCGCTCGTGGTGCTGGGCAAGCCGCTCGGCTTCGAGGACGCGTTCTCCTGGGTGGCGATCGACGACGAGAAGGCGGCCTTCACCGTGGTCAGCTACCTGGCCCGCCGGTCCCGCGGCCCCATTGGCACTGTGACGGGGCCGCTGCACACCAGCAGCGGGCGCGAGCGGCTCGACGGCTACCGGCGCGCCCTCGGAAGCCAGTTCCGGCCGGATCTAGTCGCCACCGGTGACTGGTCGCTGAGCAGCGGCCATCAGGGTGCGGGGCAGCTGCTCGCACAAAACCCTGAGCTGCGGGGACTGTTCGTCGCCTCCGACCTGATGGCGGTGGGCGCCATGGCCGCGCTACGGGAGGCAGGCCGGCGCGTGCCCGACGACATAGCCGTGGTCGGGTTCGACAACTCCGCGGCGGCCACCATGGTCGACCCGGCCCTGACCACCATGCGCAACCCAATCGAGCAGACCGCCCTCGAGGCACTGCGGATGCTGGATGAGCAGATCGCCGGACGGGCCAGGCGGCCGGTCCGCCTACTGCTGAGCAGCGAGCTGGTCGAGCGCGGCTCCGCCTGAGCCAAGCCCGTGATAACGCAGAATTCCGTGAAGAAAGCATAAGTGCGGGCGGGCAGAAACTGCCCGCCCGCACGAGGGGCTTAGGTGATCTCATAACTTAGACGCCCAGGCCGCCCGTGCTGCCGGTTAGGCCGCTAAGGATGTTCTGCAGGAGCTGCGTGAGCTGGTTGAGGGCGCTCCCCAGGCCCGAGCCTGAAAGGGGCAAGCTGGAAGGATCCATGCCCATCATCATGTTCTGGTACTCCTTTTCTTGTTGATTTTGATGCCCGATCTACCGGGCACTTAGCAGCCTAGCCGTATCGCTGGGAAGGCGCTTGACGCGACACGGGGATCAATGCTCGAATGCAGCCCAAGGCTGCCGTCTTTTAACGGACGCAATGGCCCGGCTGATGCTTATCTGGAAGACTTGACCACGTAATAATGTGGAAAACTCTTCCTAACCGGAATAGTTTACGTCCTATTCCGGCTTCACAAGGGCCTGCGGGATGCGGGGCGCCCCTGTGACGTCGAGGCCAGCTCAGGTCGGCCGGGCCAGCAGCAGGGCAACGTCGTCCCGCGGGTGCGGAGCCAGGCTGGTGAGCACGCTGTCGCAGAGCTCGTCAAGCGAGCTGGTGGGCCCGTCCGACAGCGCGCGGGCGAGCCGGGACATGCCGATGGCGAGGTCCTCGCCGGGCTGCTCGATCAGCCCGTCGGTGTACAGGGCCAGCACGCTGCCCGGCGGGAGGTCCCTGTCCACGGTCGGGTGCCGGCCCGGGCCCGCCCCGAGCATCAGGCCGCCGGGCACCTCGATGAACTCAGTGGCGCCGTCGGGGCCGCGCAGTGCGGGCGGCGGATGCCCGGCGCTGACCAGCTGGCAGCGCCGCGACCGCAGGTCATACTGCGCGTGCACGCAGGTGGCTCCGGCCTCCACGCCGTGGGCCGAGACCATGGTGTCAAGCTGGTCCAGGACCTGCTCGGGCGGGCAGCCCAGCCGGACCAGGGCCGCGGTGGTGGTGCGCAGCTGACCCATGATCGCCGCCGCGCGGATGCCATGGCCGGTCACGTCGCCAACAGCGAGCGACACCTGGCCGCCCTCGAGCGGTATGACGTCGAACCAGTCGCCGCCGATCTCGTTGGCCCGGCGGGCGGGCAGGTAACGGTAGGCGATGTCGAGGCCGGGCACCTGCGGGATGTCGCGGGGCAGCAGGCTGCGCTGCAGGGTGACCGCCGCGTCGTGCTCGCGGGTGTAGAGCCTGGCGTTGTCGATGTGCACCGCCGCCCGGGCGGCCAGGTCGCTGACCAGCCGGACATCGGCCTCGTCGTACGGATCGGGGTTCTCGGCCCGGCTGAATCCGACGACCCCCAGGGTCACGCCCCGGGCCATCAGCGGGGCCGAGATGAACGAGTGCACGCCTCGCTCGAACAGGCCCTGCATGACATTGGCGGCCAGGCCCGATTGCCGCATCTCGTCTGGGTTCCGTGCCAGCACCGGCTCTCCCCGCAAGAACGCCACGGCCGGCCGGCGGGTGATCTGCATGGTGATCGGGTCCCCCACCGCGTAGTTGATCGGGGAGTCGCGCGTCACGTCCCGTATCGCGTACCGGTGAAAGCGCAGCTCGGCCAGATCGGCGTGACTGAGGTCCACGTCCTGCAACGACGGGTCGAGCAGGTCGACGTTGATCCGGTCGGCCAGCCCCGGCACGGCCAGGGTCGCGAGCTCCTCCGCGGTACGGCGGACATCGAGCGTGCTCCCGATCTCGGTGCCGGCCCGCTGCAGCAGGTCCAGCCTGGTGTTGGCCTGCCGCAGGTCCATGTCAGCCCGGGCCGAGGCGGTGATGTCGACGAGGGCACTGACCGCGCCGAGCACCTGGTCGTTGTCGGTTACCCGGTAGGCCGTCCAGGCGAGAACCACTCCCTTGCGCTCCAGCGGCATGTTGACCACGGGGATGCCCTTGCTGATCACCTGCTCGGCCAGGGTGCGCTCGACGAAGTGCGTGTCCACCAGGCGGTCGGCCCCAGGGACCTGGCTGGGGGAGCGGCCAAGGAGATCCTCGCCAGAAAGGCCGGTCAGCTGGTTGAATGCCGCGTTTGCCCGCCGGGTTCGCAGCTGGACATCAACGAAGGCCATGGCGACCGGTGACTGGTTGAACAGCGCGTCCAGTTCGCGGATGGAAAGCTCCGGTGTGTCCATTACCGCCCCAGTTGACCAATCATGCGAACTATATAGGCGAAATATGACTCTGACCAGCAAGTTTACTGGCCGCTTCGGTGCGGGTCCCGCACGGGAACGCAGCGATGGGCGGGGACTGGGGGATGGGTCCGTTCTGCCTGGCAATCCATTGGCGCACGTGATAGTAGTTCCCAGTCCCGTTACCGGTCAGGCAGCCACGACTGGAAGAACCTGGCTTCTGATTCCTAAACTGTCAGCAGGGGCCGTATGGCCCCAGGGCAGGAGGCACCGAGGGTGACAGGGACGCTCCGGCGCAGGAACGCGCTCGCGCTGCTCGGCGGCGCGGTGGTCGTCGCGGGGGATTCGGCCTACCTGGGCGTGGCCTGCACAGGTTCCGCGAGCCCTCGCCCCGCCGTTCCCGACGCCTACTCTCCCGGCGCGACCTACGCACCCGACGGGACCGCGGGCCGGACCGCGGCGATACCGCGCGCCGACGTGCGCGTCCTCGGCGGCCCGTTCCAGGGCAACCAGCAGCGCAACCTCGCCTACCTGCTGTTCCTCGACCAGAACCGGATGCTGCGCAGCTTCAGGGTGAACTATGGCCTCCCCGTCAGGGCCAGGCCCATCGGCGGCTGGGAGAGCCCGGACTCGAAGATCCGCGGCCACGTGACCGGCCACCTGCTGTCCGCCCTGGCGTGGGCCTACGCGGGAACGGGCGCGTCCGCGGGTGACCACGACCGGCAGGCGGTCAAGGCCAAGGGCGACGACCTCGTCGACCAGCTCGCGAGCCTGCAAGCCAGGGCGCCGAAGGCCGGCTTCAGCTACGGGTACCTTTCGGCCTTTCCCGAGCAGTACTTCACCTGGCTGGAAGACGGCCAGGCCGGCCGGGTCTGGTCCCCGTTCTACATGATCCACAAGTACCTGGCCGGACTGATCGACCAGTACCAGCTAGCCGGGAATGGCCTGGCCCTTGACGTGGCGGTCCGGCTCGCCGACTGGGTCGACCGGCGCACGAGGAACCTGTCCTACCAGCACATGCAGGCGGTCCTTGAGACTGAGTTCGGCGGCCTGCCCGAGGCCCTGGCTAACCTTTACGCGATCACCGGGGACCCGGCGACGCTCAAGACCGCCGAGCGCTTCTACCACGCGCGGTTCCTCGACCCCCTGGCGGAGAATACCGACCGGCTCGCGGGATGGCAGTGCAACATCTCGACGCCGAAGGTCACCGCGGCCCTGCGGCTGGCCGAGGAAACCGGGAACGAGAGGTACTGGAACGCGGCCGTCAACTTCTGGCGCATTGCGACCGTTCACCATTCCTACGCCATTGGTGGCCAGGGAAACCACGAGCACTGGGAACCGCCCGACGTGGTCGCTGGTGCGCTGTCGAACATCACCTGTGAGGGCTGCGTCAGCTACAACATGCTGAAGCTCACCAGGCTCCTGCACTTCCACGAGCCCGGCAACCCGGCCTACATGGACTACTACGAGCGCACCCTGTTCAACCACCTGCTCGGCACGCAGGACCCGGGCTCACCGCATGGCTTCGTCACGTACTACACAGGCCTGTCACCGTGGGCGCACAAGCAGGTCCCGACCAACTACTTCCCCGCCGCTAGCACGGACGTCTTCGCGACCGACTACGACACGTTCACCTGCGATACCGCGACCGGCCTCGAGACACCGACCCGCTTCACCGACACGATCTACACCCGCGACCCCGACGGCGCCCTTCGCGTCAACCTGTTCATCGCCTCGCGGGTCCGCGCCGATGGCCTGACCTTCCGCCAGGAGACGACCATCCCCGAGGTCCCGGCCACGACCGTCGTGGTCGAAGCGGGCACCGGCGCGCTGACCATGAAAGTCCGCGTCCCTGGCTGGGCCACGTCCGTGCGGGCGACCCTCAACGGAAGGCCCCATCCGGTCGCCTCCGCCCCGGCCACCCGGCCGGCGGCCATCGAGGTCACGCGCACCTGGCGGCCGGGCGACGCGCTAGCGGTCTCCTTCGGCGCGGGCCTGGACCTGCGGCAGGCACCCGACGACCCGCGAGTCGCGGCGGTCGCCTACGGCCCTGTCGTCCTGGCCGCCCTGACCGGCGACACCAGGAGCATGCCGGCCCTCGACGTGTCCTCCATCCGGCGGGCAAGCGCGTCGTCCCTGGCCTTCGAGGCGCTCGGGTCCCTGGGAGCGCCACGCGCCGCTCGCCCCCTGCCGCTCATCCCGGTCTGCGACGTAGTCCACCAGCGCTACACGACCTACTGGCGCGTCCAGTAAGCAAGCCAGCCAGACCCGCAGCCGGCAGGGGTGCCGGCCACGCTCATCCCTGCCCTTGCGGATGATCAGCGTCACCCGCGCCCGCGCTGGGCTGGGCTGGCCCCGGGTGGGGTGGCGGCGAGTGCGGCTCGGGCGGCTCCGGCGGCTGGCGCAGGCCGCGTATCCGCAGCGCCAGCGCGACAGCGGAAAGCAGGAACAGCGCACCGGTAACGGCGAGCCAGTGCCACAGGTACGGGTCAGGCGACAGCGTGGTCGACGCCTGGTAGCGGGTGCGCAGCCGGAGGATCAGCGGGAACCAGAGGAGGAACAGCAGTCCGGAAAGCGCGGCGGGCACCCGCAGGTAGTTGATCCACGGGAGAGCGGGCCAGCGGGCGGCACGGTGCCGAAGCACCGCGGCGGCGGACCTGTCGGCCAGCGTGTACAGCGGGAACAGCAGCAGGTCGTGGCCGATGACCGCGCCGAGGAACCAGATCACGATGCCCAGCGGGGCGGAGGGCACCAGCCGGGCGGCGGCGTAGCCCGCGACGGCGAAGCCGGCCAGCAGGGCGAGCAGGTGCAGCGGTCCGGCGCCGTACCAGCGCAGCAGGCGGCGCATGTCAGGCCTCGAAGGTCATGCTGGCGACCCACTTGGTGTTGTGCACACCGGGGCCTGCGGGCACGATGACGCGGGCGGGATACCCGTGGTCGAGGGACAGGTCCGCCCCGTTGACCCGCAGGGCGAGCAGCGAGTCAGGGTTCGCGACCTGCCCGGCTGACAGCACCACCCGGTTGAAGGCGCCGCTGCGCTCCAGGGACTGGACCAGGGCGCTCGCCGGATTGGGCACGCCGGCCAGCCGGGCCAGGTCGCGCAGCCGAACGCCGGTCCACCGCTGGTCGCCGGTCGACCAGCCCTCCACGCAGTTGATGGACAGGTGCGCGGTGTGCTGCGGCAGGGCGAGCAGCTCGGCCCGGGTCAGGGTGACCGGAGCGGCGGAGGTGGCGGTGGCGCGAGCCAGGGCGAGCCGCCACCCCGGCCCGGTCTGCTCGGCGGTGATGTGGCCCTCGGCCGCGGTCACGTTGATCTGGAAGTCGCCGGGCCCGCTGCCGGTGTCCTGCCCGTGCGGTGCCAGCAGGGCGGTGCGGCGCAGCGGTCCGCCGATCGACTGCCCCACCGTGAGCACAAGCACGACCAGCGACCCGGCTCCCGCGAAGGCCAGTGCGCCGCGTCGGGAGATGGTGGGTGGCGCCGGGTCGGGGCTGACGAGGAAGCCAGCGTCCAGCGGCTCCCGGCGGGTGCGGGCCGTGGAGACTCGCAGCTCGCGGAATAGCCCGCGACGGCGGAGCGCCCGGACGGCCGCGGGAAACTTCAGGGCCGTGTGGACCGCGAAGGCAGCCGTGAAGACCCAGGCGCCGTAGAAGTGCAGCGTGTAGAACGACCCGGGGAACACGTACCACTGCTGGATGTTCATGATCCCGGTGGCGAACTCGAAGACGGCGCCGCCGACGAGCAGGAACAGGGAAAGCCGTTCAAGCGCGTGGGCGGGGCTGCGGACGGGTGGCCACTCAAACAGCCTCGGCAGCACCGACCACAGCTTGGCCAGCAGGAACGGGACGAGGACAAGGCCCAGGGTGACGTGCGTTCCCTGGTTCAGCCGGTAGAGCCACTCCGGGTTCGTCGGCCAGGAGAACAGGTAGAAGCCGAGCCAGCCCTTGCCCGGGGTCGTGTCGTTGACCGGGCTGAGGTCGGGGTTGTAGGCGGCGTAGGACAGCAGCCCGGTCACGAACACCACGGGGATGCCGGCCAGCAGGATCAGGCCGAATACCGAGGT
>Ga0335072_10000874_pt1 | contig 52801 bp, 45 predicted proteins | sample Lox_Sample_21_FD_206725 | JGI IMG/M metagenome (GOLD analysis project Ga0335072, IMG submission 206725) | Soil microbial communities from Loxahatchee National Wildlife Refuge, Florida, United States - Lox_Sample_2.1 | ecosystem: Environmental > Terrestrial > Soil > Wetlands | place: USA...
ATACCGTCGCCTATCATTTCAAGGAGCCGATGGGTGTCGTCGCGCAGATCATCCCGTGGAATTTTCCTCTGTTGATGGCGGCCTGGAAGCTGGCGCCTGCCCTGGCGTGCGGAAACTGTGTGGTGATCAAGCCCGCCTCCGACACGCCGCTGAGCCTGGCCATTCTTATGGATCTGATCGGCGACGTTTTGCCGCGCGGCGTGCTGAATGTTGTCAACGGGCATGGGTCCGAAGTGGGCGCGCCGCTGGCGTCCAGCCCACGCATTGCCAAAGTCGGCTTCACCGGTGAGACGACGACCGGCCGGCAGATCATGCAATACGCCGCCGAGAACCTGATTCCCAGCACCATGGAGCTGGGTGGCAAGTCGCCGAACATCTTCATGGCCGACGTGATGGACGCCGACGACGCCTTCCTTGACAAGGCGCTGGAAGGCTTCGCCCTGTTCGCCTTCAACAAGGGCGAGGTCTGCACCTGTCCGTCGCGCGCCCTGGTGCAGGAATCGATCTTCGACAAGTTCATGGAGAAGGCGGTTGCCCGCGTCGGCAAGATCAAGATGGGGCATCCGCTGGACCAGAGCACGATGATGGGCGCGCAGGCTTCGCGCGGCCAGTTGGAGAAGATGTTGGACTATGTTGATGTCGGCAAGCAGGAAGGCGCCAAACTGGCGATCGGCGGTGAGCGCGCGTGGCTCGGCGGCGAGCTGGATGGCGGCTTCTATGTGAAGCCGACAGTGTTCGTCGGTCACAACAAGATGCGCATCTTCCAGGAGGAGATCTTCGGGCCGGTGCTGTCGGTGACTACGTTCAAGGATGTGGAAGACGCGATCCGCATCGGCAACGACACGATCTATGGCCTGGGCGCCGGCGTGTGGTCGCGCAATGGCACGGTCGCCTATCGCGTCGGCCGCGAGATCAAGGCCGGTCGGGTGTGGACGAACTGCTATCATGTGTATCCGGCGCATGCGGCGTTCGGCGGCTATAAGAAGTCGGGTTTCGGCCGTGAGACGCACAAGATGATCATGGAACATTATCAGCAGACCAAGAACCTGTTGGTCAGCTATAGCCCGAATGCGATGGGCTTCTTCTGAGCAATACAGCGTGGGCCGGGGGATGCGTCCCCCGGCCAATCGTTTGCAGGAGGCGTTCATGCCGCCGCGACTATGCGTCACGCCAGCGGCGATCGAACTGACCCGGCGTTTGCGGGTTCAATACGGGCCATTGCTGTTTCACCTGTCCGGCGGCTGCTGCGAGGGCAGCGCGCCGATGTGCCTGCCTGCGGCGGGCTTTCGTGTCGGCGCGCGCGACGTGTTGCTGGGATGGGTCGAGGGCTGTCCGTTCCATGTCGGGGCAGAGCAATTTCCGTATTGGGCGAACTGCCAGATTACGCTCGATGTGACGACGGGGGGCGGTGACAGTTTCTCGCTGGAAGCCGCGGACGGTGTGCGGTTCGCAGTGCGGTCACGATTGTTCAGCGATGCAGAATTGGAAGAGCTCGACGACAAGCAAAGCGCCGGTAAACAAAGTCATTCGTACTGATATAAATGGTATACATGGTCTGCGTGGAACCGATGCTATGATTTTGTTATCCGAATGATAGAGCCGTGATGGCGCCATCCACACGGGAGCGACAAGCAATTTGTTCATCACATCCTCCGAAACGCGCCGCCACTGTTGCCGCCGGCGCGCAAGTTCCGTGCCGTATGCGCAATATTCGTGGCATGCTTCGGGCGCTTATTTGGCCTCGGGCGCTTATTTGGCCAGGGAAGCGCTCGCTGATGGTTTCGTAAACGGAGCAGTTCTGCGGCCCCCCTGCTTGGGCGGCTCCCTCCCATACGTGACTCCTGCTCGCCTCCGCGCTAGGTCCTGGTGTTTCGCGAAAAAGACCGGGACCCTACCTGACCGCCATGGCCAGCAGCAACGATATCCGCGCCGCTTTCCTCGACTACTTCGCCCGCAACGGCCATGCCGTGGTGCCGAGCTCGCCGCTGGTTCCGCGCAACGACCCCACGCTGATGTTCACCAATGCGGGCATGGTGCAGTTCAAGAACGTCTTCACCGGGCAGGAGAAGCGCCCTTATGTCCGTGCCACCACGGCGCAGAAATGCGTGCGCGCCGGCGGCAAGCACAACGACCTGGACAATGTCGGCTATACCGCGCGCCACCACACGTTCTTTGAAATGCTCGGCAATTTCAGCTTCGGCGACTATTTCAAGGAGCTGGCGATTCCCTATGCGTGGGAGCTGGTGACGCGCGATTACGGCCTGCCGCGCGAGCGGCTGACGGTGACCGTGTTTTCCGAAGACGGCGATGCGGCGGCGATCTGGAAGAAGGTCTCCGGCCTGCCGGAGGAGCGGATCGTCCGCATCCCCACCGACGACAATTTCTGGCGCATGGGCGAGACCGGTCCTTGCGGGCCGTGCAGCGAGATCTTCTACGACCATGGCCCACACATTCCCGGCGGCCCGCCGGGCAGCGCCGATGCGGACGGCGACCGGTTCATCGAGATCTGGAACCTGGTGTTCATGCAGTTCGAGGAAGGCCCGCCCGGCACGCGCGTGCCGCTGCCTCGGCCGAGCATCGACACCGGGATGGGGCTGGAGCGCATCGCCGCCATTCTGCAAGGCAAGCACGACAACTACGACATCGACATCTTTCGCGCGCTGATCCTGGCGAGTGCGGAGGTCACGGGACAGGACCCGGACGGTCCGCACAAGGTGTCGCATCGCGTCATCGCCGATCATCTGCGGTCAAGCTCGTTCCTGATCGCGGACGGCGTGCTGCCGTCGAATGAGGGGCGCGGCTATGTGCTCCGGCGCATCATGCGGCGTGCCATGCGGCATGCGACGCTGATGGGGGCACAGGAGCCGGTGATGTACCGGCTGGTGCCCGCCTTGGTTCGTCAGATGGGTGCCGCTTATCCCGAACTGGTCCGCGCTGAATCGCTGATTCGCGAGACGCTCGAACTTGAGGAGACGCGGTTCAAGACGCTGCTGGAACGCGGCCTGGGGCTGCTGGCGGAGGAAACCGCGAAGCTGGGCGGTCGGGAACCGCTGCCTGGCGCGGTCGCGTTCCGATTGTACGACACCTTCGGATTCCCGCTGGACCTGACGCAGGACGCATTGCGCGAGCAAGCGAGGGAGGTGGACCTCGCGGGCTTCGAGGCGGCGATGGAGGAGCAGCGGGTGCGCGCCCGCGCGGCCTGGGCCGGATCGGGCGAAGCTGCCACCGAACAAGTGTGGTTCGAGATCAAGCAAAAGGTCGGGGCGACGGAGTTCCTGGGGTACTCCACTGAAGGCGCGGAGGGGGAGATCGTCGCGCTGGTGGTGAACGGCGCCCCGGTGCAAAGCGCCGCGGTCGGCAAGGACGTGGCCGTGGTGCTGAACCAGACACCGTTTTATGGCGAGTCAGGAGGCCAGGTCGGCGATACCGGCGTGATCTCGGGGCCGGACGGCCTGCGCATCGCGGTGACCGACACCCAGAAGAAGCTTGGCGATCTGTACGTGCATCTCGGTCAGGTGGAGGCGGGCGAGGCGCGCGTCGGCACGCCCGTGGCCGCGGAGGTGGACCACCAACGGCGCACGCATATCCGCGCGCACCACTCGGCGACGCACCTGCTGCACGAGGCGCTGCGGCGCCGGCTCGGCACGCATGTCGCGCAGAAGGGCAGCCTGAACGCGCCGGACCGGTTGCGCTTCGACGTCAGTCACCCGCGTCCGATCACCGGCGAGGACATCGCCGTGGTGGAAGCCGAAGTGAACGCCAGGATCCGCGGGAACACCGAAGTCACCACCCGCCTGATGACCCCGGCCGCCGCCGTCGAAATGGGCGCCATGGCCTTGTTCGGCGAGAAATACGGCGAGGAAGTGCGCGTGGTGATGATGGGCGGGCCCGAGGGTAACAAGCCGGCCTGGTCGATCGAGTTGTGCGGCGGCACGCATGTCCGCCGTACTGGCGACATCGGGTATTTCCGGATCGTGGGAGAAAGCGCGGTGGCGGCGGGCGTGCGTCGCATCGAGGCGGTGACGGGGCCGTTTGCCGAAGCGGTCGTGAACGACATGCAACACAGCCTGCATCTGGCCGCGGGCGTGTTGCGCGTGCCTCCGGCGGATGTACCGACACGGCTGGAGGCTGTCGTGGAGACGGTGCGCCGCCAGGAACGGCAGATCGCGGAGCTGCAGAAAAAGTTGGCAACCGGTGGAGATGGCGCCGCTTCCGTGGAGCAAGTGAACGGGGTGAAGTTCGCGGCACGCAACCTGGGCGATGTGCCGGCGCGCGAACTGAAGGGGCTGGCGGAGGCGATCGGCAAGCAAATCGGGTCCGGCGTGGTGGCGCTGGTGTCTACCGCGGACGGCAAGGCGAGCATCGTCGTGGGCGTGTCTCCGGACCTGACGGGGACGATCAGTGCGGTCGATCTGGTGCGGACGGCGTCCGCCGCGGTTGGCGGGAAGGGCGGCGGTGGGCGTCCGGATATGGCGCAGGCTGGTGGACCGGATGGGGGCCGGGCGGAAGAAGCGCTGGCGGCGGTCAGGGGGGTCTTGGGGGAACGTGAAGCCGGTGTGTGAGGAGAGCCTTGATAAGGGAATGTTGTAGTTTGCGTTCCGTGATGTCGTATGAAGCCCCTGTATGAATTCCCGATGGAGATGCAGCGCCGGTTCATTGAGCGGACATCGCCGCCAATTCCGATACCAGCGTCGCCGCGAAGAACGGCAGCGATCGCCACAGATTTTGCTCCTGCTCGATTTCCCTGCGATAGGAATCGGCCGGAGTCTTCTCAATGTGGTCCAGCGTGGAGGCCATGCAACCGCTTCGGCGAATGCCGGCGCGGCACCCCATCGCAGCCACGCCGTCCGAGAGCACAGGCAACTTGCTTGCAACCGCCAGCCGCGCACGCCACGAAATATCGTGGCACGCAGCTTGCGTTACCGCGGGCATGGACCTCGCCAGCAGCATCGCCACGTCCCGTCTCGTCGCACAGCAACGCGCGCTGGACGTGCTCGCCAACAACCTCGCCAACGCCAACACGCCCGGATACAGGGCGGAACGCGTGCAATTCAGCGATTGGCTGAGCCGCCAGTCCGGCGGCGCGACGCCACGTGGTGGCAACCCGATTTCCTATACTCAGGACCGTGCCACCTGGCGCGAGCAAACACCAGGCACCATCACCCACACCGGCAACCCGCTCGATATCGCGGTGACGGGCAGCGCCGGCTATTTCACCGTCAACACCGCCAACGGCCCGAGGCTCACGCGCGACGGACGGTTTGGCCTGTTGCCCAGCGGCACCATCGCCGACACCGCCGGTAATCCGCTGCTGGATAACAACGGGCAGCCGATCCAGGTCGCGCCGACCGACACGGGGATCACCATCGCCGGCGACGGCACCGTATCGAGCGTGAACGGCCAGATCGGCAAGATCGGCATCGTTCAGCCGGCAGATCCTGCCCTGATGACCGCGGAAGGCGGCACATTGTTCCGCGCCGATTCGCCCACCGCGCCGGTTGCTTCGCCAGGATTGGAGCAAGGCGCGGTGGAGGACTCCAACGTTCAGCCGGTGCTCGAAGTAACCCGCATGATCGACGGCGAGCGCAGCTTCGAATTCGCCACCCAGATGCTGCAGGCAGAATCCGACCGCCAGCAGAACGCGATCCAGAAGATACTGCCGCAGGGATCGTCGGCATGACCACGCAATCCGCGACACCCATGACCTTGTGAGAATCCACGCATGCGCGCGCTCGATATTGCCGCCACGGGAATGCAGGCTCAGCAGACCAACGTGGAGGTCATTTCCAACAACCTCGCCAACATGACGACCACCGGCTTCAAGCGTCAGCGGGCGGAGTTCCAGGACCTGATCTACCAGAACCTGCGCCGCGTCGGTTCCAACAGTTCCGACAACGGTTCCATCGTGCCGTCCGGCGCACAGGTGGGATTGGGCGTGAAGACCGCGGCGATCTACCGCATCGACGAGCAAGGCAACCTGCAGCAGACATCGAATACGTTGGACCTGGCAATCCAGGGCAACGGCTTTTTCCAGGTGACGCTGCCGGACGGCGAGACCGCCTATACCCGCGACGGCACCTTCGGCCTGGCGCCGGACGGCACGATCGTCACGGCAGACGGCTATACGGTCGTCCCGGGCATCCAGGTCCCCACCAATGCAACGGCGGTGACGGTGAACACGTCGGGCCAGGTGCAGGCGACGATTGCCGGTCAGACCGCCCCGCAAACGTTGGGGCAATTGCAGCTTGCGGTGTTTCCCAATGACGCCGGGCTCGCAGCCCAGGGCGACAATATGTACTTGCAGACCTCCGCATCCGGCCAACCGGTCACCGGCAATCCGTCCAGCACGGGCTACGGCACGGTCATGCAGGGCTTCATCGAGACGTCGAACGTGAACGTGGTGACCGAGATCACCAACCTGATCACAGCGCAACGCGCTTATGAAATGAACAGCCGGGTGATCAGCACCAGCGACGACATGCTCTCCACGCTGACGAATTTGCGGTGACAATCATGCGAAGCGAACGTGGCGTAGCGACAGAACGAGTGGGAGTGTTCCCTCTCCCCTTGTGGGAGGGGGATAGGGGGAAGGGTCGAACAGACCGGGCCGCATGTCCCCACGCTCTCCCCGCGTGCCATAAGGGGAGGGGGAACTCCCCTCTTGCGATGATCGTCACGGCGCTGCTGGCAGTAACGATCGCCACCGCCGCCTCCGCGGCCACCCTTCGCAGCATGACCATGCTGCACGCCCCCGTCGTACGCCTCTCCGACTTGTTCGATGATGCCGGCGCGAACGCCGATCGCGTGCTGGGCACAGGCCCAGCGCCTGGAGCCCGCATCGTCGTGGAAGCACCGCAGCTTGCCGCCATTGCCCGGCAATTCGGTGTGGACTGGCGGCCCGCTTCCTCCGCCGACCGCGCGGTGCTGGAACGCGCCGGCCGTCTGCTGCCGCGCGAAGACATCCTCACCGCCGTCAAATCTGCTCTTGTCGCCGCTGGCGCATCGCCCGATTGCGAAGTGGAACTCCCCGGTTTCATCCCGCCCACGGTCCCTGCCGAAGCCAGGCCGAAACCGCTCGCCAGTGCGCTGGACTACGACGCCGCCTCCGGCCGCTTCACTGCCATGCTGTCGGTGACCGGCGACAACATGGAGCCGATCAACCTGCGCCTCGCCGGCCAGGTGGATGACACGATCGAACTGCCGGTCGCGGTCGGCAGCCTGCCCGCCGGCACCATCCTCCGCCCTGACGACGTCCGCATCGCGCGCGTCCATGTGGCGATGGTACACGGCGAGGTGCTGCATCGGCTGGATGAAGCCGTGGGCCAGGAACTCAGGCACCCCGTGATGGGCGGCGCCCCATTCGCAGCCTCCGACGTGACGCTGCCGACGCTGGTGCAGCGCGGCTCGAACGTGGAGATGCAACTGCAATCGCCCGGCCTTTCACTTGTGGCACAGGGCGTCGCCATGGACTCCGGCGCCACCGGCGAACGCATCCGCGTGCTGAACCCGTCATCCCGTGCGATCGTCGAAGCCGTGGTGATCGGTCCCGGCCAGGTGCGCGTGACGCCTGACAGCATTCCCGTCACCACCGCCTCGCGCGGCATGCAGGCATGGATGCGATGAGATCCACCACCCCCGTTCTTTGCCTCGCGCTATTGCTCTCGGGCTGCGGCGCGCTGAGCCGCCTGTCGGAAGTCGGCCGTCCCCCGGCGATGACGCCCAGTTCCGACCCGACCAAGGATCCGGAATGGCGCCCGATGACGATGCCGATGCCGGCGCGTGAGGCGACGCCCTCGGAACCCAACGCGCTGTGGCGCGCAGGCTCGCGCGCCTTCCTGAAGGATCAGCGCGCGTCGCAGGTGGGCGACGTCATCACCATCACGGTCAACACGAACGACGCAGCCACGCTGAATAACGTCACCTCGACAACACGGGCCAGCGGCGAATCCGCCGGCATGCCCAATTTCTTCGGCATGGAGACCCTGCTGCCCAAGGCTGTGACGGCGTCCAGCCTGCTATCGCTCAGCAGCGGCAACAACAACACCGGCACCGGCCAGATCAAGCGCAACGAGGCGGTGACGCTGTCGCTCGCCGGCGTGGTGACGCAGGTGCTGCCGAACGGCAACCTGGTGATTGCGGCGCGGCAGCAGATCCGGGTGAACGACGAACTGCGCGAAGTGGCGGTAACCGGTGTGATCCGCCCGGAGGACATCACCTCCGAGAACACGGTACAGAGCAATCAGATCGCCGAGGCGAGGATCGCATATGGTGGACGCGGGCAACTGACCGACATCCAGACGCCGCGCTGGGGCCAGCAGGTGATGGACATCCTGCTGCCGTTCTAGATCTTCATGCGCGCTCGTTCGTTGGCGGCGACCGGCAATGTTCGCAGGCCGGTGCCCTGGTGCATGCCCTGTACTGTGCGATCTGCACCGGACCACCGATTCGCCGACGAGGCCTTGCAGCATCGAGCCTGACACCGGTCGCGACGAGACCGCGGGCGACGTTCGGGTGCTGCGGGTCTATGGCCCCGGGCAGGACCGGCGCGGGTTCCGCCCGCCTCTCTAGCCGCCGCGCTGCGCTCCTCGGCCTGTTGGTGCCCTGGTACGTCCCCCTGCTCGGCATTGTAGCCGTGGCCTAGAATGCCCGTCAGGGGAAAATCTCAGGTCCGGGATTGCGGTTGAGGCTGGGACGAACGACGTTCGTCGAATGCCGCGGCGCACGACGCAGCGTCGGCTCAATTCAAGCACTCACCACAAGGCACGACGACTGATTTCCCGCATCAGCGCCGTTGGTTAGTTCGGCTACGCATTCTTCGCGCCTGCGTGTTGTGAAGCAATCTGACCGCCGAGACGCGCATCAAATAAGGCGGTCGCGGGCAACTCCGCCGCAGCAGAGCCACATTAATCGTCGCGGTGCACGCGCTCCATCCGCTCGTGACGTTCCTGCGCCTCGATCGACAGTGTGGCGATCGGGCGAGCCTCCAGCCGGCGAATGCCGATCGGCTCGCCAGTCTCCTCGCAATAGCCGTAGCTGCCGTTGTCCACCCGTTGCAGCGCCTGGTCGATCTTGGAAACCAGCTTGCGCGCCCGGTCTCTGGTGCGCAATTCAAGCGCCCGGTCGGTCTCCACACTGGCGCGGTCGGTGATGTCGGCTTCGTGGATGCCACCCTCGGACAGGCTGGCCAGGGTGCCGTCGGCTTCCTTCAGCAGGTCCGTCCGCCAGCGCAGCAACTTCTGGCGGAAGTACTCAAGCTGAATAGGGTTCATAAACTCTTCGTCGTCGGTCGGCCGATAATCCGGCGGCAGCGTCACCATCATGTCGTTGCAGTTCCCACGCCTCTCGTCCCGCCGTCTTGCCGCGGCACGGTTCCCGCCCATTCCGGATCGTGAACGCGCCGGCTTATAGCGGCGCGGTTTTAACGCGCGCAAGGGTGTAGGCCCCAAGAGTCAAGGATTTGCAACGAAGTGCCGCGTCCGGCTGTCAAGGGTAGGACATCAAGCGCAGGCGGGGCGTCAGCCGGCCGCCGTCGCCCTCCCGCGCGCCAGCTCGATGCGTGCCCGCAGCACCACATGATCGACCGCGGCGGCCAGCCCGGGATCGGCCGCGATCGGTACATCTTTGCTTAGCTCGCTGATTTCATTGAGCACGGAGGCCGCATCACCGTCCCCCAACAATACCCGTTGCAGCCGCGCCAGCGCAGCCAACAGCACCTGGCCCCGGCGATGGGCCGCACGGTCGCGCTCCGGCGCCCCCTCAACCTGCTGCAAGGCAAGCAACGACTCGAGTGCCACCGGCGCGGCCGCACCCGCCCCGGTGGACCGCGCGCCCTCCGGTGCCGGCTCAGAAGGCGGTAGAAAAGCGGCGCCGCCGGTCGTGCCGGCCGGGCGTGTTCCCAGACGAGATGGCGGCTGTGCCCCAACCCGATCGATGGCCGTCATGCCCTCGGTTCCTTCTTCCGGTCATCGTCTGCCGCCCGGCAGCTCCTGCCGGGCCAAGCTGCCGCACACTCCGCGCCGCCGCGTCGCACGTGCTGGCATGGTGTTTGCGCTAGCAGCCCTGCCGCCACTCTGACGGCAAAACCTTATCGAGCAGTTACCCGTGCGCCAGATCCTGCGCCTCGTCGTCGTCTCCCTGCTGATGCTTGGCGTCGCCGCCGCGGCGCAGGCGCAGGTGCGCATCAAGGACATCGTGGACGTCCAGGGCGTGCGGGAAAACCAGCTCGTTGGCTACGGCCTGGTGGTGGGGTTGAACGGCACCGGCGACAAGCTGAACGACAACATCTTCACCCTGGAATCGCTGGTCGGCATGCTGGAACGGCTGGGCGTGAATACCCGCGACCAGATCGCCAATCTCAGCACCAAGGACATCGCGGCCGTGATGGTGACCGGCGAACTGCCGCCCTTCGCCCGCAACGGCAGCCGGCTGGACGTGACGGTCTCGGCCCTGGGTGATGCCACCAACCTGACGGGCGGCGTATTGCTGGTCACGCCGATGCTGGCCGCGGACGGCGAGGTGTATGCCGTGGCCCAGGGCGCGCTCGCGACCGGCGCGATTTCGGCGCAGGGCGCGGCGGCGTCTGTGACGCGCGGGGTGCCGACCTCCGGCCGCATCGCCAACGGCGCGACGGTGGAACGCGAAATCCCCTATGAGTTTGCCAACGCCAAGGTGCTGCATCTGGGCCTGCGCAACGCCGATCTTACCACCGCGCGCCGGATTGCAGCGGCGATCAACGTCGCGGTCGGCCCGATCAGCCATGCACTGGATCCGCGGACGGTGGAAATCGACCTGAACGGCCGTGACCCGGTCGAGACGCTCGCCGCGGTCGAGGACCTGCGCGTGCAGCCGGACAGCCCCGCCGTTGTGGTGATCGACGAAGCGAGCGGCACGGTGGTGATGGGCGCCAATGTGCGGATCAGCACAGTGGCGATCGCGCAGGGCAACCTGACCATCCGTGTGACCGAGACGCCGCAGGTGAGCCAGCCGGGGCCGTTCGCCAACGGCACCACCACCACGGTGCCGCGCACGCAGATCCAGATCGACGACCAGCACGACCGCAAGCTGGGGATTCTGACGGCCGGGGTGACGTTGCGCGACCTGGTGGCGAGCCTGAATGCCATGGGCGTGGGCCCGCGCGACCTGATCAGCATTCTGCAATCGATCAAGGCCGCCGGCGCGTTGCAGGCGGAATTGGAGGTGCGCTGATGGATCTGTCCGCCGCCGCCAATGCCGCGACCGCCGCCGGCGTGCCTCCGGCGCAGGTGGCAAAGTTGCGCCAGGCAGCGCAGGATTTCGAGGCGATGGCGCTGGGTCAGTTGCTGCAGCCGATGTTTGCCACGGTGGACATGGCGCACAGCGCGTTCGGGGGCGGTGCGGCGGAGGCAACGATCCAGCCGATGCTCGTGGATGCGCTGGGGAAGAACATCGCGGCGCATGGCGGGCTGGGTCTCGCCGGGCCGGTGTTCGAAACCATGCTGCGCAGCCAGGAAGCCGCCAACGGCACCGCGGCGAGGGCGAGGGCGAGGCGATGATGCAGGACCCGATCGAGGCGGCAGAGCACTTGGCTGCGGTGCTGAAACGCGAGAACGCGGCGCTGGCGGCCATGGATCTGCGCGGCGCGGCGGCGATGCTGACGGAGAAGCAGGCCGCCGCGGCCGATTTGCTTGCGGCGCTGGCGGGAGGAGCCGCACCCTCGCCGCTGCATGCGAGGCTGCTGCGCGACCTTGCGGGCGAGAACAGGCGCCATCTGGAACATGCGATCGCCGTGCAGGGGCGGGTGATCGGGCTGATCGCACGCGCGCTGCGTAGCGCCGCGCCACCGGCGCCACGCTATGGCGCGACAGGGGCGATGGCGGCCGGACGGGCGGCGCCGGTGGCGCTGTTGGCGCGGGTGTGAGGGACAGCGGTGCCGTGGGAGCCACCCAAGGAGGTCCCCCCCGAGGTTCTCGAGGCGGAAGACCGTGCCCGCGAAGCGCAGAGAAGGCCCGAGAGGAGGCCAAGCGCCGCCGCTGACGGGGCTCGCCCGGCACCTTACGTCGTCCGGCCAATCCTGCCGGCCCGGTAAAGTCTTCTTTAACGTCTGGCTGCCAATCTGTCCCCGTGAAGGACAGGACATGAACGCGGCCACGGCAACCCCTGACAAAACGGAGACGGAAAACGAAGCCGCCCCGCCGATGCCATCGGGCCGGCGCAAGCTGCTATTGCTGGCCGGTCCGTTGGCGCTGGCCGGCTTGCTGGCCGGCCTGTGGTTCAGCGGGATGCTGCCGCGCTGGCTCGGGCTGTCCCATCCGCACGCGACCGAAGCCCAGGCCGCCACCCCGCAGCCAATTTATATCGATCTGCCGGAGATGATCGCCAACCTCAACGGCAATCCGCGCCGCCCCAGCTATATCAAACTCGACGCGCGCATTGAGGTCGCCAGCCAGCAAGACGCCGACCGCATCCGCCAGGCCATGCCGCGCCTCCAGGACTTGTTCCTGACCTATATGCGGGAAATGCGCCCTGACGAACTGCGCGGCTCCGCCGGTCTCTACCGCCTGCGCGAGGAACTCATCGCCCGTGCCGATGCGGCGGCGGCGCCGGTGCGCATTACCGACGTGTTGTTCACCCAGATGCTGATCCAGTGACGGCCCTGACAGGACCCCACCATGAGCGGAGCTGAAACCCAGCAATCCGACGAAGACCTGGCCGCCAGCTGGGGCGCCGACACCGACGACGCCGAGGCGCCGCATGGCCCGCCTGCCCAGCCCGCGCGCGTGCTCAACCAAGCGGAAATCGACAGCCTGCTCGGCTTCGACGAAGGTTCCGGGGGGGGCGAGCAACGCACCGGGATGCAGAAGATCATCAACTCCGGCCTCGTGTCCTACGAGCGCCTGCCGATGCTGGAGATCGTGTTCGACCGGCTGGTACGCATCATGTCCACGTCATTGCGCAACTTCACCTCCGACAACGTGGAAGTGGGCATCGACAATATCCTGTCGCTGCGGTTCGGCGATTACCTGAACTCCATCCCGCTGCCCGCGATGCTGGCCGTGTTCAAGGCCGAGGAATGGGACAATTACGGCCTGATGGTGGTGGATAGCGCGATGATCTACTCGATCGTCGACGTATTGCTCGGCGGCCGTCGCGGCACTGCGGCGATGCGTATCGAAGGCCGCCCATATACCACGATCGAACGCACGCTGGTGGAGCGGCTGATCCAGGTGGTGCTGGCGGATCTGTCGGCAAGCTTCGACCCGCTGTGCCCGGTTACCTTCCGCTTCGAGCGGCTGGAGGTGAACCCTCGGTTTGCCACGATCAACCGGCTGTCAAACGCCGCCGTGCTGGCGCGGCTACGCATCGATATGGAGGATCGCGGCGGGCGGCTGGAGTTGCTGCTGCCCTACGCCACCCTGGAACCGGTGCGCGAACTGCTGCTGCAGCAGTTCATGGGGGAAAAGTTCGGCCGGGATTCGATCTGGGAGACCCACCTGGCCGAGGAACTGTGGAACACCGAAGTGGAACTGGAGGTCGTGCTGGACGAGCAAGTGATGCGGCTGGCAGACGTCGTGTCCCTGGTGCCGGGGGATCGGATTCTGCTGAACACCGCCCCTGGCGCGATGGTGCAACTTCGTTGCGGAACAGTTCCATTATTCGAGGGCCGCGTCGGGCGCCGCAAAAGCCGGGTCGCGGTGCGGATCGAACATGACATCGCGCGGCCGCAACGATAGCCGCATTGCTCCGGGCTCCGGTCCGCAGCAATCGCATGCGTGCCATCCGCTGCCGTATCGGACGCATTCGCGGTTGCCTGCCGCCTTGCTTGCGCGGGGTTAGAACCGAGGCATCAGCGATGTCGTTGATCGGGAGCCCGGCAAGCTTCATCCCATCCAGCATCACTTGCCCGGCTCTGCCGGCCGATGCGGCGGAAGGTCCATGCTCCAGTCGTGCGGCCAAATGCGTAGCTTGTAGGTCGGATCATGCCGCCATGCGGTGACCTCGTGTTGCCAGTCCGCGCCCTGCGCGAAAAACACCGGGACGTGGAAGTAATCGATCCATCCCGCATGAAGCAGCAAAACAACAAGACCGATCGGGAGCAACCGGGCAGGAAACCTGGTGGAGACGGCAAGGCCTAACAGACTCAACGAAAGCAGCACGGCAGGCGCGAAGACATATCGTCCTCCCAGCCAGATCAGCAGGTTCAACGGCTGGCCCAGGGTGAGCGCAAACGAATAGCTGCAAACCGCCAGCGTGCAGCCCCCAGCGTACAACCACAGGGATGCACGATCGCCCAGCCGGCAAAGGACGAAGCCCAGCGCACCGATGCCCAACGCGCCGGCCAGGATGACCAGGACGGGGACGTCGCCTTTGGCAAACGATTGCAAATCTGCCGCGGCCAGAGGCTGCGTCAGGCCGAGTCCTGCCAGGGGCAGGATAACGTTCTGGACTCCGATCACGGCCAACAACAACGGCAGTCCAATACCGATACTCCGGGCCGGCTCGGGATGCGTGAGCGTGATCACCGCCTGTGCAAACGTTGGAATGCCGAGCAATATTGTCTGGATCAGGCGTGGCCACGACCGTTCCAGCCAGGCGCGGAGCAAGAACAATGGCGCCAAGGTCCCGCTCACGGGTCCCGCCAGGGGCGCCACGACAAGGATTGCGCCGCGCAGCCTCCCAATCCAGCCGCCACGAATGTCGGCCGCCAGGATAAGACCCACACACAGCGCCAGGTGGAATTGGCTGGTAATGGAATTGAGCCAGACCTCCGCGTCGCCAGGCGGAACGAGCAAGCAAAGCAGCGCCACGGCAAGCGCCGGCCATCGTCCAAGCCAGTGAATTCGGCTGGTCGCCAGAACGACGGCGGGAAGGGCCTGGAACACAAGCGCGATGCCAATGGTGACCAGCGGAGCTTCCGCCAGAGGAACGGCGTGGGCGGCAAGCACTGTCGCCGAACTGGCAACGATATTGAGGTAGCCGGTGTGGATGGTGAAAAGGGCTTCAGACCAGGGCTTGGTCCAGGCCGCGTGGAAATAGACCACCCCCTCTTCGGCCCAGAAGCGACCGTGCAGCAGGACCGCCGGAATGCGCACAAGAACGAGGACCACGAAGAGGACAACCAGCACGACCCGGATCCAGGCGGCACACTCAGCCCGGCTGGATTCCTCGTTCGAAAGCAGTCGTACGCCGCTGGTGAGCAAGGCGGACTCTTTCATCGGTGCAGCCTCAACGGGCCCTCGCGGCGTTGCCGCTCTCGGCACGTGCGATCCCGGGCGATCGCTGGCCGTCCTACGCCGCCGCGCTGGCACACGCTCCACCTCCGCAGCAAGGCAGCCCCACCGCGTACGCGGGTTGACGCGATTCCAGCGCCATCGCATCCCCCGCCGGTTCAATAGCGCCCAGCGCAATCAGCGGAGGACTATCCCGGATGCCCACTTCTACCGCGGCAGAGCTCGCCGCCCGGCTCGATCGCCTGCCCAGCAGCCGGCATGTCTGGAACCTGGTCATCCTGATCTCGCTTGGCGCATGCTTCGAGTTCTACGACCTCTTCCTCACCGCTTACGTCGTTCCCGGCATGGCGAAGGAAGGTTTGTTCTCGCCGCAGTCGCTGGGCATTTTCGGCATCCTTGCCCCGCTGAAGGTCGCCGGCCCCGGTACCTTCGTCTTCGCCCTGTTCGCCGGCCTGTGGGTCGGCACCATGGCTTTTGGCTGGGTGGCGGACGCCTACGGCCGGCGCTTCATCTTCACCTTCTCTCTGATCTGGTACTGCATCAGCACGCTGATCATGGCGTTCCAGCATACCGGCTTCGGCATCGATCTGTGGCGCTTCATTGCGGGCATCGGCATCGGCGTGGAGCTGGTGACGATCGACACCTACATCTCCGAATTGATTCCGGCCCACACGCGCGGCCGGGCCTTCGCGATCAACCAGTTCATCGCGTTCTGCGCGGTGCCGGTGGTGGCATTCCTGGCCTACGTCCTGGGAGCAGAGCATTGGCGCTGGGTGGTAGTGATCGGCGCGATCGGAGCAATCTTCGTGTGGTGGCTGCGCCTGCGCGTTCCGGAGTCGCCGCGCTGGCTCGCGCGCCACGGCCGCATCGCCGAGGCCGAAACGATCATCGCCGCTATCGAGGCCAAGGTGCAGGCAGAGCATGGCAGCCTGCCGCCGGTCGGCGCCGCGCGGCCGCCCGAGGTGGGCGAGGGCACGTTCGGCGAACTGTGGCATTCGCCCTATGCCGGGCGGGCGGTACTGCTGTCGGTGTTCAACTTCTTCCAGACGTTCGGCTATTACGGATTTGCTGCCTGGGTGCCGACACTGCTGATCGCCAAGGGCATCAACGTCACCACCAGCTTGGAATACGCGTTCATCATTGCCATCGCGAACCCGATCGGTCCGTTGCTTTGCTCGGCGATCGGCGAGCGGATGGAGCGTAAGTGGCAGATCTGCCTCGCCGCGCTGGGCATCGGTGTGTTCGGCATGGCCTTCGCCTACCAGAGCAGCCCGGGCCTGCTGGTCCTGTTCGGCGTGCTGGTGACGCTGAGCAATAACTGGCTGTCCTACGCCTTCCACGGCTACCAGGCGGAGCTTTTCCCCACCCGCATCCGCTCCCGCGCGATCGGGTTCGTGTATTCCTGGAGCCGACTGTCGGCGGCGTTCTCGGGGCTGGCGGTGGGGTTCTTCCTGACGATCGGCGGAGTGAGCGCAGTGTTCGGCTTCATTGCCGGCGCGATGGTGGTCGTGATCGTGTCGATCGGCGGGTTCGGACCACGCACCAGCAACCTGGCGTTGGAGGCTATTTCGAACGCATGAGGGCGGCGAATTGCCGCCCCGGATTCGATCAGGACGCAATCCCGAGCAATCGCGCCGCCGTACCGCCGAGGATCGCCACCCGCTCGTCATCGCTAAGACCGGGCGTACTCAATACCAGATCGACTTCCGTGCTGGTCCACGGGAACGGGTAATCGGTGCCGATCATGATCTGGCCCGATCCGGTTTCCGCGATCAGGTGCCGCAACGCCTCCGGGGTAAACACGATGGTGTCGAAGAAGAGCTGACCATCGCGCAAATACGACGTGGGATTCTTCTTCGGCAGCGGACCGACGCGGTTCGGAAAGCAGCGAATCACCGCATCTGAACGATTCGCATAGGATGGCAGGAAACCGCCGCCATGCGCGGCGCAGATCTTCAAGCCGGGGAAGCGATCCAGCGTACCCTCGAAGATAAGATGCGACAACGCGATGGTGGTTTCCAGCGGATTGCCGATGGTATTGGTCAGCAGGCCGCTGCCGTTCAGCCGGCCGCTCGGTTCCAGCTCACGCGTTCCCAGCGGATGCATGAACACCAGCACGCCGAGTTCCTCGCATTTTGCCCAGAACGGGTGGAATTTCGGATCTGCGAGGTCCTGCCCCGCGACGCTCCCCGCCACGCCGACCCCACGGAACCCCAGCTTCTTCACCGCATGTTCTATTTGCTCGGCTGCCAGGTCGGGATATTGCAGCGCCGACGTGGCGAAGGCGACGAACCGATCGGGTTGCGCGGCGCAGAATTCCACCAGGGTCTCGTTCTGGATACGGATCAGCTCCGCTGCCGCGTCGCGTTCGGCGCGATACCAATAGGGGTTGATGCTGAGTGCCTCGACGTCGATCCCCTGCGCGTCCATCGCCGCGATGCGCGTGCTGGTGTCGTGCATCAGCAGCCCGGGCGCTTCCAGAGGGTGGTTGATGATCGCGGCGGCGGGCGGAACGATGCAATGAGCATGTACGTCCACCGTCTTGACGCGCTTGCCGTTCACCACAGCCTCACGCCGGCGCGGCTGCGGCGGGGCGGAGGGCGCCGTGCTGCCAATGGCGCAGCCGACAAACGCGATGCCGGCCATCGCACTGGAAAGCAGTTCGCCGGGAATGGGCATGGGCGTTCGTCCTCCATCGAGATCGGGTCTGCGGTCGCCCTTTTGGCGCCACGCCCGCTATAGTGGCGCTTTGCCATGCCCAGTCCGGCGTGGCAATCGCACCCCGATGTCATTGCCGCGACAATGGAGGGCCAGAACGATGTCCGAAGCGGCCGGCTTCCTCCTGAGCGACGGCACGCAGGTAAAGCCGCAGCTCCCGTTCTTCATCGCCGGTTCCGGCCGTTGCGGCACGACGCTGCTGCGGCGCCTGCTGATCGAGCACGCCCGCGTTGTCATTCCCCCGGAAAACTACCTTCTGTCCGTCAGTCCGCGGCTGATGGTAATGGCGCAGGGAGATTGGGGGATGTTCTGCCGGCTGGTGCTGAGCAATCTGGTAAAGCACTCGGGCAACTGGGCGGATTTCGGCATCGATGCCGAAGCGGCTATGTCGCTGCTGGGGGCGATGCCTGCGACGCAGCGGAGCGTTGCCAATTTCTGGCACGCGTTCCATGCGCTTTATGCGCGGCATGTTGACCGGGATAGCACTACGCGCTGGGGCGACAAGACGCCGTCGAGCGTCGATGCGCTGCCTGAAATCGTCGGCATCTTCCCGGGTGCGCGGTTCATTTTCATGATCCGCGACGTGTTCGACATGGCGTATTCGTACGGATCGATGGTGGCGGCCGGGCGTGCCGGGGATTATCTCGGCGGGGCGCGACGCTGGGTGGATGCGAACACGAAGCTGCTGGATTTTTACCAGCGCTGCCCCGCGCAATCGATCATCGTTCGCTATGAGGACCTGGTGCTGGATGCGGACCGCGAAACGGCGCGAGTGATGGGGCATCTTGGTATCGCGTCTTCGGGCGCAGCCGCCCTCACCAGTGTAGAGGCACGTGACATCGCGGCGCAACCCGACCTGCGCAATGTGCTGCACGATGTGAATCGCGATTCTATCGGCAAGGGACGCGTGCGGTTGGCGGATGATGTGAAGGACTTGATCAGCGCGATGGCCGGACCGCTGCAGCAGCGGCTGGGGTCGGGACAGTCCACATAGCAGCGCACCAGAGGTCGCGGCATTTGGGAGATCTAGCCATGAGCCGGGGCTTGCTGCAACCGCTCCACTTGCAGTTCAAGCTGGCGTAGCTGCTGTTGGCGATCCGTATCTCGGCCGAATGCAACGCCCTTTTCCTTTGCAGTCGTTAGAGCATGCTCCAGAGCCTCTCGATGAACAGAAGCGCGCTCATCGCTTGCTGCAATATTAAGCGCGACAAGAGCGTGGTAGCTTACAAACGGTCTCTCTTTGTCGATACGGTCGGCTAGCCAGTCTAAAAGGCTGTCGTAATCGGGAATGACCTGCAGCGACGCAATGGTTTGCAGGCGATGGCCAGGAGACGGAGATATTGAAAGTTCGTACCGAAGAGGGTACGCCGCGCGGCCAATCGTCCGCATTTTCGATACGACCACTTCCATCGCGCGCGTTCTGGCATTGCTGGCCCTCATTGAGCCGCGCACACGTTCATATTCCACTGCAAGTTCATCAACTTGCTGTCGTACCAGCGGAAGGTCTGCGCTCGTCGTCAGCCTTTCAACCTGGATTGCTCGTTGAATTTCGCCGGGGGTAGGCGCAGGACTCAAACCTTCTGACCTCTCTGCTGCTTGTGCCGATTGGCTCAGTTCATTCTGAATCTTTCCTTTGACACCGAAAAATTCGAACTCGGTCAATCGGCGTACTATGTCTTTGAGTTGCGGTCGAAAAAGCAGCACAAAGATGAGCGCTAGTATTGGCCAAGAGATAGAGGCGATAAAGGTCGCAACCGCTCTCAGGCCATCAGGCGTTAGCCAAGCATCGGAACCGTCGGTGCTAGACGACCTTGAAGCGGCTTTGATCAGATCGGCCAGAGCTTTCAGAACTTCAGGGGAGGGCGGAATGGGACCTTGAACAGGTTGTACTTCGGCAATTAAGCCGACCAGGGTGATAGCATTCATACTCCGATCCTCCCCCGGATCCTACTATAGGTGGCCATCCATCTGTGTCGGGTAGATGTACTTTCTGAGGGATAAATTCGTTGCAAGACACCTTTGGCCAAGGCAGAAGTCACAGCAGATGGGCAAAACGCCTTACCCCGGCACCAGCGGCGCGTGCAGCCGCGTGCCCTTGCAAATAATGCCGCCACGATCGCCCGGCGTGATGCCGCCGTAGCATTCGGCAAACACCGGCGGCAGAGCACGCGCACCCGGCGGCGCAAGCCAGAGACGCAGCAAGTGGCGCTTGCGTTCCGGCTCGGCCCAATCCTCATAACCGGTTCGGCTATGCAAAATCGTGTGGTTGTGCAGGAACTGGATGTCGCCCGGCATGAACGTCATGTCGAGCCGCAATTCATCGTCGGCCGCCAGTTCGCCCAGCATGTCGAGCGCCTCGATATCTTCCGGCACCAGCCGCCGTGCTTCCGGGAAGCGCTGCGACGAACCGATATGCAGCCGCGAATAGAGCACTGAAAGCCGGCCGTCCCATTCGTTGAACACTGGTGCGTCGTAAAATGGCGGCTTGCCTTCCGGCACCTCACCGCGCCGATCGATCGGGAACGGCTGATACAGCCGCTCCAGCAGATCGGGCCGGCGCACCAGCATGGCATTGTGAATCGCCATCGAGCTGGCGATCGCCGACAGCCCGCCCGACTTCGCCCGCTTCAGGCACAGCAGCGCCACGACGTCGCATCGGTCGATATGGAAATTCTGCCGCTCATTGGTGGCGTAGCTGCGCGTGTTCGGGTCCCTCGCACTGCTGCCGCCAAGATCGTAGACGTGGCCAAGCAGATGCCCCTTCGCATTCTGCGAACGCGCGCTGCCGAAATAAGTACCGATGCCCCAATAGATCGTGGCGCTTTCTTCGATCGGCCGGTTTTCGACCGGCACGCCGCGCAGCAAAACGAACCCGCGACCGTGCAGCACATCGTCGCACAGGCGTTCGAGCACCGGGCCAAGCGTCGGCAACGGAAAATGCTCGCGGCGGATCGCCGCGATATCCATCCCTCTCGTCTGCATTTGCTGTCGCGCGGCTTCGAGTTCCGCAATTTCCGCGGCCGACAAGCGGTAGCTCCACTCCGCTTCGCGTCCGCGCATGTCGGTGGCGGTCCAAACACAGGGGCCTTCGACGGGCCGCAGAAGCGGCATGGATCCCGTGCCATTCAGGACGGATGCGGCGGCAGACATGGAGGTCTCTCCCCTTCCAAGGTGGACGGCAGCGGCTACGGTCAGCATATCGAACGTCCGCGCCAGGTCCAGCCTGGCGCTCGCGTCTTGCCGATGTCTGGCACGGACGGTACGCTGGTGCTTCCAACCATGTCATTGCGAGGGACGAAGTGACGAAGCAAGCTTGTTCGAACAATATAGCTGGACCGCCCTTGCACCCGCATGGCCGGGGTTGCTTCATCGCTTCGGTCCTTGCAATGACTTATTGGTGTTGCGATTCGCGTTGCTCTCATTGCGGGTCGTAGCCGCGGAGGTCGTTCCATGCCCGCCAGTCTGTCCCCTGGCCAGATCGCGCGTTATCACCGCGACGGTTTCCTTTTCCCCATCGACTGTCTGACGCCGGACGAGGTCTGTTACTTTCGCAGCCAGCTTGAAAAATTTGAACGCCAGCAGGGCGATACGTTTGGAAAGCTGCCCGATCTGGTAAGGTCGAAATCGCATCTCCTGTTTTCGTGGATGGATGAACTGGTGCGTCATCCGAAGGTGCTCGATGCGGTGGAGAGCATCATCGGGCCAAACATCCTGATCTATCATCTCACGTCGTGGCTGAAAGAGCCGCACGAGGCTTCGCACGTGTCCTGGCACCAGGACGGCACGTATTTTGGTCTCGAACCGTTCGAGCAAATCACGGCCTGGATTGCACTGACGGATGCCACGCCCGATATGGGCTGCATCAAGGTTCTTCCCGGCAGCCACGTCATTGGTCAGCGCCCGCACAAGGACACGTTCACGCCCGGCAATCTGCTGTCGCGCGGCCAAACGATCGAACACAGGCTGGACTATACGAAATGCGAGCTTATGCCGTTGAAAGCGGGGCAGATCTCGCTGCATCACACGCACATCGTGCATTCGTCGGAGCCGAACCGAACGGAGCGGCGGCGGATCGGCATCGGCGTCAGCTACATCCCGCCGCATTGCCGGCTGGTGAACGAAGGTGCGCGCGTGACCGCGGCGCTGGTGCGCGGGTGCGACAAGTACGGTCACTTCGACCTGGAGCCGCGACCAGCAGGTGATTTCGATCCAACGTCGCGGGCCACACATGCCGAGGCGGTGGCTCGGTTTTTCGAATCGAACAAGCTGCTGGCGGCGCGGCGGCGTTCCGGGAATGTGGGGATTTGAGCGCCTGATAAGCAATTGAATTGGCGCGCCGGGACATGACGATAGGGCTCGGCGGCCTCGTCGCGATTGGCATTGGGGTTCCGCCCGCCCCGCATGATCTCCCGATCCACTGGTAACTCTGGGGAAAAACCCGCAACGGCCCTCCGCCTCTACGCCTTCGGCAGCCGCACCACGAACCGAGCACCCATCACTTCACCGACACTGTCTTTCCGGTTCTCCGCCCCGATCCAGCCGTGCAGCGCCTCGATGATCTGACGGCTGATCGACAGGCCCAGCCCGGAGTGTTGGCCGAACCGCTCCGCCTTCGGCCGCTCGGAATAGAACCGGTCGAACACATGCTCCAGGTTCGCCTCGGGAATGCCCGGCCCTTCGTCCTCCACCGACAGTTCCACCTGCCCGTTCACCTCGCGCGCACGCAGCCAGATCCGCCCGCGCGGTGGACTGAACGACTGCGCGTTCGCGATCAGGTTGCGCAACACCTGCACCAGCCGGTCCTCCACCGCCCATGCCATCAGGCTCGCAGGTGCCTCCACCACCAGCTTGGGATCGTTGTCAGTATCCCGCGTCGCCTCATCCAGGTCCGCCAGAGCGCGCAGCAGGGGCACAATGTCGATCCGCTCCGCGGCAATACGCGACAGTTCCGCATCCAGCCGCGACGCATCGCTCACGTCGCTGATCAGCCGGTCAAGCCGGGTCACATCCTGCGCCATGATCGCCAGCAACTGGCGTTGCCGCACCGGGTCTTCGATGCGGCGCAGAGTCTCGATCGCGCTGCGGATCGAGGACAGCGGATTCTTGATCTCGTGCGCCACGTCGGCGGCGAAGCGCTCGATTGCGTCCATGCGTGCCCACAACGCCTCGGCGGAATCGGAGAGTGCGGACGCCAGTGCCCCCACTTCATCGCGCCGCGCCAGCAGCGTCGGCGGAACACCGCCTGCGCGCCCCTGCCCTTCCCGCATCTCCCGCGCCGCATCCGCGAGCCGCAGGATCGGCCGCGCGATCGTGCGCGACATGTACCAGGACAGCAGAACAGTCACCGCCAAGGCCAGGACGAACAATTCAAGGATGGAGATGCGCACGGCAAACACGCTGGCATCCACCTCGCGCGCCTCGCGCGTCAGCAGCACAATACCGACCGTGTGGTGATCATGCTCTACCGGCTCGGCGACCGTCACCAGCAGGCGCCCATCCTTTGTCCGCCGGATATACGGCGGCATCTGATTGCTCTGTCCCGTACTGTTCAGCCGCAGCTCTTCCTTCACGTCCGGCTGCCACTCGATGCCGGCGCCGGGAGTCGTGTCCATCAACGGTTCCGGTGCCTGGTGCGGCAGCAGCGACAGCGCCTGATCGTAGATCCAGCCAATGGTTCCGAAGATCGGCCCGTAGGACACCGGCGGCGGCAACGGCTCGGTCTTGATTGCCCCGCCCGGTTCCTCGCGCACACGCGAATCGACGATCACCGAACCATCCGGCGAATAGAGACGCGCATCGGCATCCGGGGTGGGATCGGTCAGCCGATACAGCAGAGGCCGGGCGATGTCGGGGATCAGCTTGGGATCCTTGGGATTGGTCAGACTGACCGCACTTTCCCCGAGCGCGCCCGCGAACACCCGCGCTTGCTCGCGTAGCGCGCTAACCTCGGCTTCCAGCAAACCGTTCTGATACTGGTTCAAATACAGCAGCGCTGCGACGACCAGCACCAGCGGCAGGATGTTGACGAGCAAGATGCGGCGCAACAGCGGCGACACCCAGCGGCGCCGGAATCGCCGGGGCGGAGTCACTTTGGGCTTCGCGAGCCCGCTGACTGCCGAGCCGTCGGGCACTCAGTGCTCCTTGTAACGGTAACCGATGCCGTACAGCGTTTCGACCTGGTTGAAGTTGTCGTCCACCGTACGGAACTTCTTACGGATGCGCTTCACGTGGCTGTCGATCGTGCGGTCGTCCACATAGATGTTCTCGCCATAGGCGGCGTCGATGAGTTGGTCGCGGCTTTTCACCATGCCGGGCCGCGCGCACAGCGCCTTCACCAACAGGAACTCCGTCACCGTAAGCTGGATGTCCTGGCCCTTCCAGATGCACTGGTGCTTGGTCTCGTCCAGCGTCAGGTCGCCACGGCTCATCACCCCGCCAGGCGCGGCGCCGGAGCCTTCCGCGCGGCTCGCCTCATTGCGGCGGAGCAAGGCGCGGATGCGCTCGATCAGCAGGCGCTGCGAGAACGGCTTGGTGATGTAGTCGTCGGCGCCGAGGCGCAGGCCCATCAATTCGTCCACCTCCTCGTCCTTCGAGGTGAGGAAGATGACCGGGATCGAACTGCGCTGCCGCAGCTTCTGCAACAACTCCATGCCGTCCATGCGGGGCATCTTGATGTCGAGCACGGCAAGATCGACCGGGCGGGCGGTCATGCCCTGCAACGCGCTCTCGCCGTCGGTATAGGTGCGCACCTGGAAGCCTTCCTGCTCCAGGGTCATCTGGACGCTGGTGAGGATGTTTCGGTCGTCGTCGACCAGGGCGATGGTCTGCTTCATGGGGTGGTCCTTCGGAACGTTGGATTCTTTTGCCGATGGTCCGAGCGGGTTTGCCTTATACCCTGGCATCGGATTGTGGCGCATTGCGGACGTGAGGTGAACGAAATATGGCAAGTCCGGCGGCCGGCTGCGAGCCCTTGCGCCGTTTCCGCTATGCCGCGGCGCATTACCTGGCGGGACGCCCGCCCTATGCCGGATTGTTGATCCGCCGGGTCGCGGACCTGGCCGGGCTGACGTGCCACCACAGGATGTTGGATTTGGGCTGCGGGCCGGGCGTGCTGGCCCGGGCTTTCGCCCCGTTGGCCGGCGCGGTGGTGGCGATGGACCCGGAGCCGGAGATGCTGGCCGCCGCAGACGAGTACTGCGCGGGCGTCGGGAATATCCGGGTCGTGGCGGGCAGTTCGAACGATCTGGCGCCGACGCTGGGGCGTTTCCGGCTGGTAGTGATGGGCCGCGCGTTCCACTGGATGGATCGCGCCGACACGCTGTGCCGGTTGGACGCTCTGATCGAGCCGGGTGGCGCTGTGGTGCATTTCCACACCCACCACGCCGACGTTCCGGCCAACGCGTGGACCGAGCGCTTGCGGGACCTGCGCCGCTGCTACGCCGACGACCGCCACGACGGACCGCAAGAGCATGGCAAGCGATGGGTGCGGCACGAGGTGTTCATGCTGGCGTCCCCGTTCCGTTGCATCGAAGCGCACTCGGTGTTCGAAGAGCGGGCATTTGATGCGGACACGCTGGTGGACCGCGTGTTCTCGATGTCGAGCATGTCACGGGCGCGGGTGGACGGGCGGGCCGAGGCGCTGGAACGTGACTTGCGCGCACTGATCCGCGAGATCGCGCCGGATGGGCGACTGACCGAGGTGATCGAATCCAACGCGCTGATCGGACGCCGACCCGATGGACGGGGAGAGTGACGTCGCGGTCGTGCCAGGTGTCGTTGCGAGGAGCGAAGTGACGGAGCAATCCCGATCGTATGGCGCACGGATTAACCTGCGAGTCTTTGCGGGCGATTGCTTCATCGGCTCTCTTCTAGCAATTGTTGTTGCACTGGCGAGGAGGCGATGCCATGGCTGAACAAGCGCCCACCCCCGGACAGGACGATTCCCCTGCCTGGGCCGCTCGCAAGCTGTTGCGCGCCGCCCGCACCGGCACGCTGGCGACGTCAATACAGGGGCAACCGTTTGCGTCCCTGGTCACGCCCGCGACCGCGCCCGACCTGGCGGTGCTGCTGCTGCTTTCCGATCTTTCTGAGCATACGCGACATTTGCGTGCCGATCCGAGATGTTCCGTGCTGGTGTTGGGTAATGCCGAAGACGCCAACCCGCAGACCACGCCTCGGGTCGCGGTGACCGGGGTGGCAGAGCCCATCGCGGACGACGCGCTGAAGTCGCGTTACCTGGCGGTGCATCCCTACGCCGCCCAGTATGCCGGGTTTGGCGATTTCAAACTGTGGCGGATCCGGCCGCTGAACGGATTGTTCGTCGGTGGCTTCGGACGCGCGGCGCGGCTGCGTGCGGGGGACCTGACTCCGGGTGCGACGGCGGTCGCCGCGATTGCCACGGCGGAGGCGGGCATCATCGCGCACTGCAATGCGGATCATCCCGACGCCATGGCCGCCGTCGCCGGCGCGCCGGGGGCGTGGCGGCTGGTCGCGATGGATGTCGACGGCTGCGACCTGGCGCAGGAGCAGCGAGTGGTGCGCGTGCCGTGGTCAGCGCCGGTTGCCGGCCCGGGCGACGTGCAGCGGGAACTGATCCGGCTGGCACGCGCGGGGGTGTAGCGGGACAGCGTTAAAGTGGAGACGACGCCACACGATGAGCGGCCATTCGCAATTGCCAGCCTGGCCGTTCCATCGCGTGCAGCCCGCGCAGGCGTTTCACATGACCGTTTCGACAATCAGGACATCCGCATCACCGCGTCCCATTTCACAGACGACCTCGTCCGTATTCCAAATACCCTTGCTGTCGCGCCGCTTGAGTGTGGTGCCGTCGCAGTTCAGCGTGCCATCGATGGCGAAGACATAGACGCCGTGCCTGCGTGACCGCGGCCGATAGCGAAACACGCCGGGTTCGTCGCTCACCAGGCGAGAGACGCGTGCATCCTGAGACACAGGCACGGCGCCGGGTTCCTCCCCAATCAGGGTCGTGATCTGGTTCATGCCGGCAGCGGCATCGAAATGCCCACTGACATAAGATGGCGGCAGCAGCAGATGCTCCGGGAGCAACCAAAGATAAATGGCCCGCATCGGTTCGGCATACCGGTTGAGCTCTTCGTGCAACCCGCCTGAACCGGCCGAAAACGCGTAGTAGTCGCCCGGCCCAAGATCATTGAGTCCACCCAGCGTGTTGATGTGCGTCAGTTTCCCCTCCAGCACGAATGCGCAAATGATGAAGTTGTGGTGGGGATGCATGTTGTAGCTGCATCCGGGGTGGTAAAACGCCTCGTCACCGAAGACTCGGACGCGGCCAAAGCCCGGGCGCCCGTCTTGATACTCGCCGAAATTGAAGCTGGAGAAGCGCGTGATGAACGCATCCGGGTGGCCGCCGACATAGCTCGCCGTCGGACCGGTCGAGAGTATCTTGTTGTAGCCACGTTCATCGGCGCGCAGAACGAAGGTGTCGGACATGATTCCAACCTCCATGGACAGGTGAAATCAGGCTGCGGCCCGGAGCGCGGGCTGCCCGTCGGCGTAGGGAATCTCGACCATCTCGAAGCGGAATTTCGGCGTTCCGCAGTCCGGGCACACCCAGTCCTGCGGTACGTCGCGCCAGCGTGTCCCGGCCCGGATGCCATGTTCCGGCAGACCGAGGGCTTCATCGTAGGAAAAGCCACAGCCAAGGCAGATCCAGCGTTTCAGGGCTTCCTCGTCGTTCATGGCATCCTCCGACAGGATGTAGGGCATTACAGTAACGCGCTACTATCACGCGTGACACATCTGGTCAAGCGGTTTATGATCGCCGCTGTGCCGAGAGCCATTTGGAAGGGGTCCACCTTGAACGCGCCACACACTGCGGACTCGTCCACCAGCCTGCGCAGCATGGTGCTTCAGCGCGTCCGCGCCGACATCGTGTCGGGCTACGCCGGTCCCGGCACGATGTATTCCGTGCCGGCCCTGGCCGAGGAGCTCGGTGTGTCAACCACGCCGGTTCGGGAGGCCCTTCTGGAGTTGAGCCACGGCGGGCTGATTACGCCGGTGCGTAACCGTGGCTTCCGGGTAGAGGCAACCACGCTCGAAGACCTCAGGAACGGGTTTGCGCTTCGCGTACTCCTGGAGCGTTTCGCGATGGTAAACCTGGCCGAAAAGCGGCCGACCAATACGCAACCGCTACGGCGCCTGGCCGACGAGGTTGCCGCCGCGGTAAAGCGCGAGGACGGACGAGGCTATATCGAGAGCGACCGCGCCTTTCACCTCGAATTGGTGTCGCGGCTCGACAATCCGATGCTCACCAAGATGATCATGGAGCTGCGTGACGGCATGCGGCTCTATGGCATGGATTCCGTAGCCGGGCGGCAGCGTCAGAGGACCTCTGTCAACGAACACTATCAACTGATCGACCTGGCGGCAGCTGGCAAGACCGATGCAATTGCAAAGCTGATCACGCAGCACATCCGAAGCTGGGAGCCGGTTTTCACGGCGGGCCTGTCGGAACGGCTGGAACGCACCTTGCAAAGCCGCGGACGCTGACGAGGCTGAGCAGCCTGGCGACGGTTGCACTTGCAAAACATTTGGTGGTTACGTGAGCGGATGGGCATGACTGCGCCCAGCCATTGATCGTACCGGAAGATTACTGCCTTCGGCTTATGACCACTGACACCTCCAATCTCGGGGCATCCTTGCGGGTGGCTGACGGTCGGGATGCATCGTCCCGCTTCGCAGGCTTGCGGGTGCTCCCAGTTGGCGGCCAACATCTTGTCGGCAGCCCAGATCAAATGCTCCAAGGTGGCGCGCCATCGTACCTGTCGTCCCCTTCATGCCCGGCGCATGCGAGACCCACGGACAGAGTTTCGTGACGCGCGTCCACGAGAACCGTTTGCACGGCAACCGGTAGACTTGCGACCTTCTGAAGTCGCTGTCACACGCCGGGAAGGCACAGCAACGCCAATAACCGAGCCTCTTCCTTCGGTTGGCAATCCCCGTCAGCGCGGGCAGGGCTTTGGTTCGTACGGGGTGCCGCAGTTGTTGGGATCGAGAGTTGCCGAATAAGCCGGCTGGCCGTAGGGCGCAGCGGCGTAGGGCGGCGCCGCTCCGCCCGGAGCGTAGTAGCTGGGTGAATAATTATAGGAGTATCCCCACGGATACGGGGGGTAAGCCGGTGGTGGGTAATAGACCGGTGGCGGATAGTAGTAATATGGCGACGAGCCATACCAGACCGGCCATCCAAAACCCAGACCCCAGCCGCCGTACCAACCCCAGCCGCCACCGCGCCAACCCCACCCGCCATTCCAGCCGCCGCCGTAGCCGCGCCATCCGCCACCACCGTAACCTCCGCGGCCATAACCGCCACCGCCCCAGCCACCGCCACCCCAACCGCCAGCGCCATACCCTCCCCCTCCGCCCCGAGCGTCGGCATGGTGCGGAGCCACCAAAACAACCCCGGCGAGAACGAGCGCCGCAAGCAACTTGAGCGATGATAAGCCTGACCTGATCATGACTATTCTCCATCAGGCGCCAGAGGAGAACGCCGCCTCAGATGTACCCCAAAGGCCGGCGGAGACCACCGACTACTATATGGTGCCGCCACCGGCCGCTCGATGCAGTGATTCAGATCAAATTTCGCCTTAAGGGAGCAGAGCTTTCCCCACCCTCCCCGCACTCCTCAAGGGGTGACAAGCGCGGGCTGCGACCAGTGGAACGCCCGGGCCGGTTTCGCCTCTCCGACCACGCGATCCATCCCTCACACTTCGGTTCGGTCTGCCGGATGGTACGTTTGATTTCGCACGGTGTTGCCGGCGGCATGAGGAAAATTGAAGCTGAGGTCGACCGCCAGCCGATCGGCCGCACGGTCGTCGGCATCGGCCGCGGTTCCGGCGTTGCGCTCCTGCCAGGGCCTGCGCTTTCGCGGAACATATCGCCCCGCTGTTCCATTGGTACGGCTCGGCAGCTTCGACGAACAGTTGGTAGAAAAACGCAGGTGCGAGCAATGCTTTGAGAAGAATGTGCGCGACCGGGCTCGGCACATGGAGCGGCTTGCCCGGCCATCTCGACTCGTCCTTTGAGCCAGGCCCTACGCCCCCACCAACCGTGCGACAGCCATCAATCGCTCCAGCGTACCGGCGTCCGCCTCGCCAGTGACCGCCTCCTGCCGCCAATGGCGCTGAAAGGCTCGCAGTACAGTCGCCAGTACGGCATCGTGCGGGCCCTCGGCTGCAACATCATAGCCGATCGCCCGTAACGCCCACCGCACATCGAGCAATCCGGCAACGTCGCGCACCTCGCCGCTGGTACCAAGGTCGGGCACGCCGTGAGGCCACAGCCCAACGCCGTTGCGCGCCAGACCTTCCCAGTCGAACTTCTCCCCCGGATCTTCCTTCCGGTCTGGCGCCACGTCGCTGTGGGCAACGATGTTGCGGGCCGGGATCGGATGGCGCGAGAGGACGTCCAGGCACAGGTCGCACACCGCTGCCATCTGCAACGCAGGAAAATCGCGATAGCCCCATTCATGTCCGGGATTGACGATCTCGACGCCGATCGATCGCCCATTCAGCGCCGTGTTGCCGCGCCAATAGGAGACGCCGGCGTGGAACGCGCGGCGGGCTTCCGGTACCAGGCGGAACACGGCGCCGTCCTCGTCAACGACGTAATGCGAGGAGACATGCGCATCCGGGTCACGCAGCCGGTCGATCGCCGCCTGCGCCGTCTGCATCCCAGTGTAATGCAGGATCAGCGCGTCGATCGGCATGCCGTCCGGCCGGTCATCCTGGTTCGGGCTTGGCAGGTCGCGGATAGCAACAGGTGAGGACGAACCTCTTCCCTTCCCCCTCGTGGAAGGTTCGGCCGCGAAGCGGGCTGGCGGGGGAGGGGGGGGCCCATCAGACGAACAGACGCCTGGTTCCCCCAAACCCGTTGGGTTTCGCGGCCCAACGCCCCCAAAGGGGGGAGGGAGTCGTTCTCCCGTTGCCTCTCCGTCGTCGCTCACAACCCCCGTTCCCGCTTGATCCGGTCCCAGGCGGCGTTGATCCGCGCGACCTTCTCATTGGCGCGGGCGACGAACTCGGCGGGAACCCCGCGGGCGGCGAGGCTATCGGGATGGTTCTCGCGCATCAGTTTTTTCCAGGTCGCGCGAATTACCTCATCGCTGGCGGACCGCGGCACGCCGATCACCGCATAGGGATCCGGACCGTCGGACGAAGGCCGTGGCACTCCGCCGCGCACTCGTTCCCACGCCGCCTGGGACAGTCCGAAGCGGCGGTGGACGCGCTGAAGGAAATCCTCCTCCCGGCCGTTGATCTCGCCATCGGCCCGGGCAATCACGAACAATGCGTTGAGCACGTCTTCGAGGACGCCATGATTGTCTCCGAACGCCTCGCCCAATTGCGTGGCGTAGGACTCGAACCCGGCCGGATCCTCGCGCGCGTGATCGAACAGACGGCCGACGTCGCGCACGGCTTCAGGCGGAATGCGCAACTGGCGCTTGAAGGCGTCGATCTCCATGCGGTTCACCGGGCCGTCGCATTTCGCCAGCTTCGCGGCCAGAACAACCACGCAGATGGAGAAGACCTGGTCCCGCCGCCCCAGCATGGCGGCGATCCGTGCCGGGTTGAGCATGGAGCCGTTGCCGAACTGGAACCCCATGTTCGGCACCTGTCCGGTATCCGCCGCATGGCCGAGGGCCGCGCCCAACACGGCCCCGAACGGGCCACCCATGGCGAATCCGGCCATACCGCCGATGATCTTGCCCCAATAGCCCATGGTCTAAGGTGAGGGTGCGGTGCAGACGATTCCCTCTCCCGCGTCAGCGGGGGAGGGGTCGAGTGAGGGCGATCGGGTCAGCACGCTCTTCACCCCAGCAGCGACTTGTCCAGCACCGTCGTATCCTGTCCCACAACCGGGTCCGCAATCGCCGCCTCCAGATTGCTCGCGCCCTTCCATTGCTCCGCCGGGCGCACATAGGCGTCGGAGCCGATCTGGTCGATATTCCAGTAGATTTCCAGGTTGTGCCCGTCGGGGTCCTGGAACTCGACGGCGAGCTGGCAGCCGGCGCGGCGGCGGCCCTCGAAATGGATGCGCACGTCGTGCCGGCGCAGGTGGTCGCGGGCGCGCAGCACCTCGTCCAACGAGGAGACCTCGAAGGCGATGTGGTGCAGGCCGGCGCCGTGCCGGTTCTCCTTGGTCGCCTTGAACAAGGCGATGCCGTGGTGGTCGGCGTTCAGACGGATGAACACGGCGCCGCCGGGCAGCAGGCCGGCATCCTCCGGGTAGACGTCGGTAATCTGGAACCCGAGGACTTCGGTGTAGAACCGGGCCGAGTGCTGCAGGTCGTCGACATACAGCGCCAGGTGGCCGATCTTGTTCAACCGGAAGGGCATACCCTGCGGCCGGCGCATGGCGGCGACTTCTTGTGCATTCATGGCGAACCTCCTCCGCCCAGCCTACCCCCGTGCGAGGCTGGGCGCCATCGGATGTTGCGCCGGGTCCCTTTGGTGTCCACCCAGTCCCTGAACCTTCGCATAGCTCCGAGGCCGATCACGCGATTAGGACAGTCTGGCTATCCCCGCGTGGGGATCGTGTCTTCCTTTGGCCCGCAACAGCGGCAGGTTCACCGTTCGTCCATGTCTGATTCCGGCGTGATCCAGGCTCCCCCCCGGCGCGTCAGCGCCCGAACCATTTCCCTGATCGTCGCGAGCGCGATGTTCATGGAGCAACTCGACGGCACGGTGCTGGCCACCGCCCTGCCGACGATGGCGAAAAGCTTCCACGCCGACCCGCTGCACATGAATGTGGCGCTGACGTCCTATCTGCTGACGCTGGCGATGTTCATCCCGGCAAGCGGTCGGTTCGCCGACCGATTCGGTTCACGCACCGTGTTCCGTGCCGCGATCGGCATGTTCACGCTGGGCTCGATTCTCTGTGCGCAGGCGCCGACGCTGCCGCTGCTGGTGGCGGCGCGCATGCTGCAGGGCGCGGGCGGCGCGATGATGTCGCCGGTGGGACGGCTGGTGATGCTACGGGCGGTGTCGAAATCCGAGCTGGTATCAGCGATGGCCTGGCTGATGATCCCGGCCACCATCGGACCGATCGTCGGGCCGCCGATCGGCGGGTTCCTGGTGACGTATCTGTCGTGGCACTGGATCTTCTATATCAACGTGCCGATCGGCATTATCGGCATCATTCTGGTGACGATCTATATCGAGGAGATGCGCGAGCCGGTGCGCACGAAGTTCGACCTGCGCGGGCTGGTACTGTCGGGCACGGCGTTGGCCTCGCTGATGTTCGGAATCGAGATGGCGAGCCGCGGAGTCGGGTCGGGGTTGGTGATTGCCGCGCTGGTGGTGCTGGGGACGGGATCGGCGGGGCTGTACGCGCTGCACGCGCGGCGCCACCCCCAGCCGATGCTGGACTTCCGCATGATGCGAATTCCAACGTTCCGATTCTCGGTGATCTGTGGGTCGTTGTCTCGCATCGCCGTGGGGGCGATGCCGTTCCTGTTGCCGATGATGCTGCAGCTTGGGTTCGGGCTGTCGGCGCTCCACAGCGGGCTGATCACCTTCACCAGTTCGGTGGGCTCGCTGGCAATGCGCGCTGTGGCGCCTGGGATTCTGCGCCGGCTGGGTTTCCGCGTTGTGCTGTCCTGGATCGGGATGATCGCGACGCTGCTGCTGGCGGCGACCGCGGCATTCCGGCCGGGGTGGCCGCTGGTGGCGATCTACACGATCCTGCTGGCGAACGGTTTCTTCCAATCGCTGCAGTTCATGGCATACAACACGATCGCCTATGCCGATGTGCCGCGGCCGCAAATGAGCACGGCAACCAGCTTCTATACGACGTTCCAGCAGATGTCGCTGACTCTGGGGATTGCCGTGTCGGCGGCGGTGCTGGCAGCGTCGATCCGCGTGCTGGGGCATTCGGCGCCGTTGCTGTCGGATTTTTCGGTGGCGTTCCTGGTGGTGTCGGGAATTTCGATGCTGGCGCCGCTGCTGAGCCTGCGGCTGGATCCGGCGGCGGGGGCGGAGCTGAGCGGGCATCGTGCCAACGCGGCCGTGCCGCGAGTGGCTGCGGCGGAGTGATGCACGCCTGATCTCATTGCCGCCCCTGAAGGCATTGCGAGGAGCGTAGTGACGAAGCAACCTCGGTTATGAAAAGCCACTCACGACCGAGGTTGCTTGGTCGCCTCGCTCCTTGCACTGACATGCGGGGCGCGGGCTCAGTTTCTCACCGGCCGCCGATCACCGCGTCCTGCCGCAGCACCCCGAGCGAACCTGCGTCCAGCCCCAGCCATGCGGCCAGCACTTCGTCGCTATGCTCCCCCAACAGCGGTGCGGCCGAGATCGGCGGCGTGCGGCCAGAGAAACGCACCGGCCAGCCGCTCATTGTGTAGGGCCCGACCTGCGGGTGCTGCATCGTCTGCCGGATGCCGCGGGTTTCGAACGTCTTGTCGTTTGCCAGTTCCATCGTATCCATCACGGCGCCCGCGGGGATCGTGGCGCTGCCGACCAGGCGCATTGCCTCATGCTTGTCGTGCTGGCGCGTCCAGTTGGCGACGATCGCGTCGACTTCCTCGCGATGCTCCGTGCGTGCCTCCGGCGTGGCATAGGTCGGATCGCCGATCAGGTCTTCCCGGCCCATAACCTTCAGCAGGCGATTCCAATGTTCGGGGTTGGCGCGGCTGGTGTAGATGTAGACATAGTCGTTCTGGCCGCCGCCCTTGCACGGATACACCCCGATCGGCGGGTTGCCGCCGCCCACAGTCTTCGATCCCGCGCGAGGTGCCGGCTTCCCCGTGCGTTCCATGAAGGTGAACGCATTGCGGATGTAGTGCAGGATCGAATCCTGCATCGCGAGCTGCAAATGCTCGCCCTGTCCCGTGCGCAGCTTGCGCACATAAGCGCCGAGCACCGTGATCGCCATCAGCATGCCTGTGCCGGTATCGCCGATCGTCGCGCCGGGCTTGCAGGGCGGGCCGTCTTCCTCGCCGGTGATGCTCATCAGACCGCCGGCAGCTTGGGCGATCATGTCGAAGGCCAGGTTCTTCTCGAACGGGCTGCCCTCGCCGAAACCCTTGGTCTGGCAGTAGATGATGCCCGGATTGATGGCGCGGATCACATCGGCGCCGAGGCCAAGGCGTTCGATCGCCCCGGGGGCGAAATTCTCGCAGAACACGTCGGCCTGTTTGGCCATCTGCTTCACCAGTTCGACACCGCGCGGATCCTTCAGGTTGATCCCGACCGACTTCTTGTTGGCGTTGTATTGCAGGAAATAATACGCGTCCTGGCCCGGCTTGCCGCCTGCGGTGCGGCCTGGGTCGCCGACCTTGGGGTTCTCGACCTTCACCACCTCGGCGCCCATCCAGGCGAGCGCCTCGGTGCAGGACGGGCCTGCCTCAAACTGCGTCAGGTCGAGAACCTTCATGCCGGTCAGGCACGTTTCGGGGCCGTTGCTCATGCCTTGGACACTCCTCTGGGGCGTTTGCCCGGGAGCCTACGCCAGGTTTTGCGGGGGCGTAAATCCGCCGGCCGTCGCGCTAGCGGATCGTCGCAAGCCGCGACATGCCTTCCATGCTGACGAACAATCGCCGCGTGGGAAACGAAAGCCAGACGCGGCGGCCATGCAGAAAATCGCCTCCCAGCAAGGCGTCGCCCATGGCTGGATCCTGCGGCGCCACCGCGAGCACCGGCGATTCGATGCGCGCATCGCCGACCTGCAGTGCGTGGAAGCGATGCACATGCACGGACACCGGCTGCGGCGAGGCGCCGTGCGCCATGATGACACGATCACTGGCCAGCAGAGTCTCGGTGAGACCAAGCTTGTCCGCCATGGCCATGCCGATCGTGGTCGCCTGTGCGCCGGTATCCAGCACCGCCATTCCGGAGACGCCGTCCAGCTTGATCGGCACCAGCAACCGGTCGCGCCGTGCTTCGACGCCTTTGATTTCAATCGATGGCTCCTCCCAGGGGGGTCTCACATAGGGGCAGGTGCGCACGCGGTACAGGGTCAGGCGATGATCGGGCGCGTCGATATCCAAATCGAAGGCAAGCAGGACGTCGGCACCGAGCAATCCGTCCGCCGACAGGCCGGCCGCGCGACCGACGCTGAAATCGCCGACGGCGAGGCGATGCACTGGAAAGTCGGTCTGGCCCAGCGTGAGGCCGGGAATGTCCACGTCCCAGTTCGCGCTGGACCCGCCAATCCCGAAGCTGCGCGTAATGTGGTGCGGGTCATGGGGCAGGCCGAGTCGCGCGGCCGCCGCTTCCGTCAGCAACGTGCGTTCGGCGCCAGTATCCACCAGCAGCCGCACTGGGCGCCCGCCGATGCCTGCGGTGACGAACATCAGGTTGTTGCGGGTTTCGAGCGGCATGGAGGCGAGCGTCACCAGGCTGCAATTCGGTGGCGGCGTGGCGCAACCGACGAGGGCGAGCAGGAATAGCAGGAGGGGGATTAGACGAAGCATGGTAACATTTTGGCGCGGGCTGGTAGTGAGACGCCAGTCCAGAAAAGGCAGATTACTGCAACCTCATCCGCCCTCCGCTCCGCACCTGCGCGCAGAATCTAGAGTTGTTCTCCTGACGGATAGTGGCCGCGCCACATGTCGTTGCGGGAAGCGAAGCGACGCGGCAATCTCGGTGGTGGAGACGCACGAACCGTTCGTACGCTTTCCCGCAAGAGATTGCTGCATCTCTTCGCTTCTCGCAACGACATGGGCGCATGACTCACGCTTCTCTGACAGTGGGCACTAACCGGGCGCACTCGTCAGGTACGATCCATTGCTGCCAGGGTCCATTGCACGCAGCGGTTCAGCGCTTTTCCCGTGGCAACATCGAACGCTCGGACAACACTGCCAAGATCGTTTTGCGTCGCATCCTGTTGCTCGGTTATCAAAATACGCCCCGCGGCCTTTTGCTCCGGCATGTGAATCAGACGCAAGTCCAGGCTCACCTCCGCCACCGGCGGACTTGCGGCTGCGCTGTTGTAACGAGCCGTGAAGGCGCGAACCGCCGTTTGCAGCCGATAGCCGGCTGTCATGCTGTCCTGCTCGGTCCAGACATTGGCGACGCGGCCGTCGGATTCGAATGCCTCCACCAAAAGCGTCTGCAACATTGCCGGCACACGATCGGTCCACGTTGAATCGGCAAAATATTCGAACCGCGTCGCACCCCGGGTCAGCGCGATGCGATCCGTATCGAGGTTCTGCGGCGCGTTCGGCATGGCAATCGCCAGATTTCCGCGCGGCACGGGTGAGGACGCCGGATCAAGGTCGGCGGGAGCCAGCCGGTACATCTGCGGCTGCGGCGGATCGGTCAACATGCTGCAACCAACCAGCGGCGCCAGGCAGGCGGCGGCAACAAGACGGCGGCGGGAAATCGCGGGGTGGATCATGGCGGCCGGTATCCATCCAGGCGGGCACCAAACAGGACGCGCTGGGGGTTGCGTTGCAGTTCCTGTGTAAGCTGCGTCAGGTTGTCTGTCAGCCGGTTGGCTGAGATCAGAAGCTGATCGAGCCGTGCCGTATCGGTGGTCGTCAGGCGTTGCAGTCCGGGCGAACTCGATCGCACCACCGCATCCAGGTCGTTGGCCAACTTGCTCGCCCGAGTGAACGTTGTGTTGGCGGAAGCGACCAGTCGATCGGCCTTGCCCGACGTATGTTCGAGATTGGCGACCAGAACATCCAGCACCGAACTGGCCGTTGCCAGATTGTGCATGGTCTCTCCGGCATCGGAGATCAGGCGATCGATGTCCTTGCTGCGATGATCGACGACGTCTGTGGTGTGCTGGAGGTTCGCGAGCGTGTCCGCGATCGCGGTCCGATTCTTCTCGTCCAGCACCGCCTCCACGCGGTTCGCGATCACCAGGAGATGCGCCAGGACTTCCGGCGCACTGGCGAACAGCAGGTCCAGAGACGATCGGCGCGAGGCAATGGTCGGGTATTGCTCGCCCTTTTTTGCGGTCAGCAGCGGCGCAGCCAGCGTGCCGCCCGAGATTTCGACATAGCTGACGCCAGTGAATCCCTGTGTTTCCAGCGACGCCATCGCATCGGCATGAATCTCGATCGAGCCCTGGATCTGCATGATCAGAGTCACGAGTTTCGGATCTTTCGGGTCCAGGTGCATTTCTGTCACCCGGCCGACATCAATGCCGTTCAGCCGGACCGGGGCACCGATTTCCAATCCGCTGACGGAGTCGGCGACATGGGTCTTGTAGAATCTGTAGTCCGTCTTGAACTCGACACGCGCCAGCCACAGCGAGGCACCGACGATTCCGGCCAGCACCAGCAGGACGAAGGCTCCGACAGCAACGTAGTTGGCACGCGATTCCATGTGCGGCTGTCCGGATCAGGGTTGCGTCATGGCGCGAAAGCCGGCGAAATACTCGTGGATCCACGGATGCGGATCCTGTGCCAGGGTGGCAATCGTGCCGACCTTCAGCTTACGGTCAACCAGCACGGCAATGCGGTCGCTGGTGGCGCGCAGCGTGCCCAGATCGTGGGTTACCATGAACACGGTCAGCCGCAGGCTTTGCTGCAATTCACGCACCAGCACGTCGAATTCCGAAGCCGAGATCGGGTCCAGGCCGGCGGTCGGTTCGTCGAGAAATAGCAGCTCGGGATCCAATGTCAGCGCGCGCGCCAGGCCGGCGCGCTTGCGCATGCCCCCCGATAGTTCGGCCGGATATTTGCCAGCGGCATCGGGCGGCAGGCCAACCATGCTCAGCCGCACCGAGGCGATCTCGTCCATCAGGCGCTGCGGCAGGTCCGCGTGCTCTCGCAGCGGCGTTTGCACGTTCTCGGCGACGGTCTGGTCGCCGAACAAGGCGCCATCCTGGAACAACACGCCCCAGCGCACCTCCATATCCACCAGGTCGTCGCCGGACAGCGTTCCCATGTCGTGGCCGAGCACTTCGATGTGGCCGCCGGCGGGATGCTGCAAGCCGACGATCGAACGCAGCAGCATGGATTTGCCGGACCCGGAGCCGCCGACCACCGCCATGATCTCGCCGCGGACCACGTCCAGGTCGATGTGGTCGTGCAAGGTGCGGCCGCCGATTTGCGTGACCAGGCCCTGGATGCGGATGGCGACGTCCGGATCTGCGGGCATGGCGGTCATATGCCCAGCTTCGAGAAGACCACGGAAAATACTGCGTCGGCGGCGATGACCAGGAAGATCGATTCGACGACTGCCTGGGTGGTGTGCCTGCCGACGCTGGAGGCGTTGCGCTCGGCCTGGAACCCTTGATGGCAGCCGACCAGGCCGATGATGAACGCGAACACCGGCGCCTTGAGCACGCCTACCCAGAACGTCCAGCCTGTTACCGCGCCTTGCAACTGGTGCAGGAAGGCGGGAATCGTGATGCCGAGATCGAGGTTGCAGGTCGCCGCGCCGCCGATCAGTCCCATCATGTTGGAATAGAACGTCAGCAACGGCAGCGTCAGCATGATGCCGAGCAAGCGCGGTAGCACCAGCACTTCCACAACGTTGAAGCCGGTCACCTGAATTGCGTCGATTTCCTCGCTGAGCTTCATGGTGCCGATCTGCGCGGCGAAGGCGGATCCGGAACGGCCGGCCGCGATGATGGCCGCCATCAACCCGCCGAGTTCGCGCAGCACACCGACGCCGAGCAGATTGACGGTGAAGACATCGGCGCCAAAGCGGCGCAACTGATCGGAGCCCTGATAGGCGAAGACCACACCAATCAGGAACGACAACAGGCCGATGATCGGCATTGCGTTGAGGCCGGTTTCCTCCATCTGATGCACCAAGGCGGCAACCCGCAAGCGGCGTGGTTGCAGGACGGTCGCGACGGTTTCGTAAACGATCAGGCCGAAGAAGCCGACCAGATCGTAACCCTGCCGAACAGCGTGAAAGCAGCCGCGGCCGATACGTTCCAGCGTTGTTACGAGGGTGGGCGATGGCGGCGGTGCGACAGGCGGCGCGCGGCATTCGTGGTCGATCGTGTGGACCAGCGCGCGATATTTCGGGTCGACATGCACCGGCCGCACCACGACGCCGCGGTGTTCCAGGCTTCGTTTGGTACGCAGCAGCATCCACGCACCGACCGTATCCAACCGCTCGATCGCGCCACAGTCGAATTCCGCCTCCTTATCCGCGCCGATATCAAGCGCCCGCAGGATCGGATCCAGACGGCGTGCCTCGCCGCGTACCCACGCGCCGCCGACGATCAGGCGAAACGTACCGTCGCAGTGCTCCGTCCTGTACCAGGCGGCGTTCGACAGCACCGGCGCGTCCATCAGTGGCTCCGTTGCAGAGGCATCGTTGTCCGCCATCTGACGCCATGCAGACCTCGCGTCTTGAAGAAAGATACGGGGTTTTGTCACGTCGGGGATCGGGTGGAAGGCGCGTTGGCCGGTTCTTTGGCGGCCGGACCGGCGGCATCGGACCATACGGCGAAACCACAAAACGGCATCGATTCCGACAAGCGATACCGGTAGCCGCTGGCTAGGTTGGAATAGGCCGGTCAGCAGGCCGGTAGGGGCATGGCGGCCATATGCCACCGGGACCTCGGTGGACTTCTGCCGCACCGAAGAATGCAACAAGGAGAAAGACATCATGAAGGCATTGAACATCGCCGGAGCATTCGCGGTTGCGATGACTTTCGGCACGGCCATGGCATTGGCGCAATCTGCCCAAATCGGCGACGGAACCAACTCACCGGCGATATCGACAACGACTCCGGGGTACAATGTGGGCACCAGTTCCGCCCAACTGGGGGATGGCAGCAATACGAAGCCCATCTCCACCACGACACCCGGATACAGCATCGGTAGCAGTGCCGCCGCGTTGGGTGACGGCAGCAATACCCACCCAATCTCCACGACAACGCCTGGATACGCCGTCGGCACTGGCTCCGCGGAGTTGGGAGACGGCAGCAACACGAAGCCGCTCTCGACCACCACGCCCGGCTATAGCGTCGGCACCGGCTCGTCTGCGAAAAATACCGCTGGAAAGTACCCGCAGGGACCTACGGCGCAGAACAGCAGCAAGTAAGTTGGCAGAAGAGTAAGAACTTCCGGCCGGCGATTGGTCCGGTCGGGCTTGTGAGCAAAAGGGGGCCGAGGACCAGTCGGCCCTCCTGTTGTTGTCTTGAACGCGGTGGCGCGTGCCGGGTCGCTGGTGCCAAACCCTGATTGCGGCGATGGCAGCTTCCACGACTGCCGATGCTGTTCGACAGCGCCAGAGTTATGTCAACCGACGTAACGGCCGACGCATTGCGGCGGCCCTGCAAGAACGCGGAGCAAACTCGCCACAAAGTCAGCCGGCAGTCCCGGCCGCACCGCCATTGCTGCAAATGCGCAAATCCGCTGCCGCGGGGTGGGGAGTGCCAAGCCCCCACTCTGCCATCTTTGTGTCTTTGCGGTGAATCTCCAATGCTGACGCGAACCGCGCAGACGCGGCAGCAATCCAATCGCGAACCGCGTGTCGAGCAAGCGCGTACGCTTCCGACGGCAGCCGCGCCCGGTCCGGGTTGCGCGTGGGCTCGGGCGCTACGGCCCAGCAACCGCGTCGTTGATCGGCCCGAACCCACCTTGCAGCGTTGGCGCCGCGAGTAGGCCGGCGACGTAAACCCGGCCGACATACAGCGTAACCCACCGCGTGCCGGACTTTCCGCGGACCAGAAGCGCGACCAGGTCGCCGTCGGCCGACGATCCGCGCGTAAGCTGTTGCATGACGTAGGCGGGGGTGGCCGCGCGCTGACCATTGACCCGCTCGATCACGTCGCCGGGCTGCAGACCCATGCCCTCGGCCTGGGACTCGGGTGTCACCGCGTCGATCAGAACGCCGGAGGCGGAAGCGCCCTTGGCTGCGGCATCGGTCTTCGCCCCGAGGTGCAGGCCCAGGCCTGACGCCTGGGCTTGCGCCACGTCAGCCGGGCTTGCCAGCACGTTGGCGCGCAACGCCATCATATCCGGCCAGGGCCGCCCAACGACCACAACGTCCGACATTTGCTCGTCGCGCCAGTCGAGAAACGAGATCGGCTGCGCCACCGGGCGGGTGACGACGTAACGCATGATGCCACTGGCGTTGTCGAGTTCCTGCCCGTCAGCACCGGCTATGACGTCGCCGGCCTGAATCCCGGCATCCGCGGCCGGACTTCCCGGTGTCACACCGGTGACGATCGCGCCCGACATATCCGGCCGTCCGAAGATCGTCGCGAGCCGGGCGGTCATGTTCTGCAAGTGGAATCCCACCCAGTTGGGTGCATAACCATTGCCTGGATTGACCAGCCTGTCCGCAACGAACTGGGCGACATTGGACGACAAGGCAAACCCCAGCCCAATGGAACCCAGCACCTTGCTGTTCGACAGCAGCGCGGTATCGATCCCGACGATCCTGCCGGCACAATCCAGCAACGGCCCACCGGAGTTCCCTGGGTTGATCGACGCATCTGTTTGAATGTAGTCATCGAACGGCGAGCGCATCAGGTCGCGGCCTCTGGCGCTGACCACGCCGACGCTGACCGAGGTGCCGAGGTTCAGTGGGTTGCCAACCGCGATGACGGATTGCCCCACCTGCAGGGAATCGCTGTTGCCAAACGCGAGCGTCGGCAGTGGTTCCGGAACGTTCACCTTGAGAACCGCCAGGTCGATCAGCGACGCCGCCGCGATCAACTGCGCCGCCACCTGGGTGTGGTTGCTGAACGTGACCTTGATGACCGCGGCATCCTGGATGACGTGCTTGTTCGTCACTATGATTCCGGCGGGACTGATGATCGCCCCGGATCCGACGAACGTCTCGAAATGCGGACCGGCCGGTTCAGTGGCTGCAGGTGCCGGCGCGCTGTTGCCGGCAGCCACCATGCTGTCCGCGTCGACGGCGGGGCCGTTTCCTTCGCCATTGCCGGTGATCACCTTCACGGCCGTGATGTTTACGACCGCCGGCAGGGCCCGAGCGACGACGTGCGTCACGTCGCAGGCGCTGGGGGACTCCGCCATGGCCGGCGTCCGGCCAGCGATGACCACGAGCGCCGCCATGGTCACGAGAAGGATCGCGATGCCGATCGCCCGATTGCTAAAGGTCATGTGGGGTGTCCCTGCATGGCTGGTGGCAGTGGGGCCACTATAGACCGCCGGTAATGCCAAGGCATTATAGCTGTCTTTTCTGATTCTGCGATATTTTGGAGGTTTGCGCGAAGGGGGTGTAACACCGGACCCGGGTCAGCGTCCCACTCGCAGCCCAACCACCCGTGCCGCACTGGTCGGGCCGGGTAAAACTAGACACACTCGAATGAAACCTGGAACCGCCCTATGGACGGACACGAGATCTCGTTTGGCCCGTTTCGGCTGATTCCGACGCAGCGGCTGTTGCTGGAGGGCGATAAGCCGGTACGGCTGGGCAGCCGCGCGTTTGAAATCCTGGTCGCTTTGGTCGAGCGGGCCGGCGAGGTGATCAGGAAGGAGGACTTGCTGGCCCGCGTTTGGCCACGAACGTTCGTCGAAGACTCGAACCTGAAGCTTCAGGTCAGCACGTTGCGCCGTGCGCTGGGCGATGGCCAGGGCGGCCGCCGCTACGTCCTCACCATTCCCGGACAGGGATACAATTTCGTCGCACCGGTCAACGTTGAGTCGCCGGCAGCGACCCCGCCACCCGCTGCAATCGCGCCGGCAAGGGCGCACAATCTGCCACTTGCGCTGACGCGCATGATCGGCCGCGAGGAAGCCGTGGCGGCGCTTGTCTCGCGACTCTCGCGTGAGCGCCTGGTGACGATCGTCGGCGCCGGTGGCATCGGCAAGACCACGATTGCTCTCGCCGTCGCAGAGCATACGATCCCGGACTATGAGCATGGCGTCTGGATGATCGATCTGGCCCCGGTTGGCGACCCGCGGCTTGTGCCGAGCGCGGTCGCGACAGTGCTCGGACTGGAAATTCGCAGCGACAATCCGCTTCCCGGGCTGGCCGCTGGCCTGAGGGACAAGCGGATGCTGCTATTGCTCGACAACTGCGAGCATGTCATCGAAGCGGCGGCGGTACTGGCGACCGAGGTGCTCAGCCAGGCGCCAGGCGTCACCATGCTGGCAACGAGCAGGGAATTGCTCGCGATCGCAGGGGAGGCCGGGTATCGCCTGGGGCCGCTCACCAGTCCGCTGCCATCGCCGGGAGTGACGGCCGCCGAGGCGGCGGCATTTCCCGCCGTGCAATTGTTCGTCGAACGCGTCACGGCAAATGTTGAAGACTTTGCGCTGACCGACACGAACGTATCGCTGGTCGTAGAGATTTGCCGGCGACTCGACGGGTTGCCGCTCGCCATCGAGTTCGCCGCACCGCGCGTCGAGGCACTTGGGATCCAAGGCCTTGCCGCACGCCTGGACGACAGTTTGCCAGTTTTGAACGGATGGCGCCGCACGGCGACGCCGCGGCACCGGACAATGGGTGCGGTCCTGGACTGGAGCTACCAGTTGCTGAAGGAGGACGAGCAGCAGTTCTTACGGGCACTCGGCATCTTCAGCGGCACTTTTACAGTCGAAGCCGCCGCAGCCGTAGCGGCAGATTCGGCAGCCGGAAGCGGCGATGCGATCAACCGGCTGGCCGACCTGGTGGCAAAATCCCTGGTCGTCGCGGATGTCAGCGAGACCATACCGCGATTCCGATTGCTCGACACGACCCGCGGCTACGCGCTCGGGAAACTCCGCGAAGCAAGCGAATGGCAGGAATATGCCCACCGGCACGCAGAGTACCTTCGCGACGTTATGCGCATCGCGGAGGCTGAATGGGAGACGCGAACGACATTGGAATGGCGTGCGAGCTACGCGCAGCAAACAGACGATGTACGAGCAGCGCTGAACTGGGCATTTTCTCCTGCGGGGGACACGATGATCGACGTGGCATTGACTGCCGCCGCCGTACCCTTGTTCTGCGAACTGTGGCTTCTGGAGGAGTGCCGTGCGCGCGCCGAACGTGCGCTTGCCGCCTTGGAGCAAGCGGATGCCGACGACGATCGTCATAGAATGCAACTCTATGCTGCCGTGGCTTCGTCGCAGGCCTATACGTTGGTCGCTGCGCGGGATACACGCGCAGCATGGAACGCGACGCTCAGGATCGCCGACGCGCTGGGCGATACCGAATACCAGTTACGGGCGCTCTGGGGAATCTGGGGTACCCACGTCAATCGGGGCGAATTCAGAGAGGGATTGGCAGTTGCGAAGCGGTTTTCCGGCCTTGCCGCAACCGCGTCCGACGCCAATGATCGACTTGTCGGCGATCGATTGACGGGTGCGGCGCTTCACTTCCTTGGAGATCAACAAGGAGCACGCGAGCATATCGAACGCATGCTGGCGGCATACGTCACGCCAACCCGCCGATCGCATGCGCTGCGGTTCCAATCCGATCAACGTGTCACCGCACATATGTACCTCGCGCGGATACTCTGGTTGCAGGGCTTTCCCGACCAGGCCCAGAAGGTCGCCGAGGCCAATGTGCTGGATGCTGAGCGTACGGGACATCCCCAGTCGCTCTGCAATGCTTTGGCTGGTGCGGCATGTCCGGTTGCGTTCCTGGCCGGCAACCTGGAGGCCGCAAGACGATATACGACGATGTTGCTTGATCAAACAGCACGAGAAGTGCTGGAACTCTGGCACGCACACGCAATATGTTTCTATGGCGAACTGCTCATCAGGTGCGGCGATGTCGGGATGGGGCTGCAACGTCTCGAACTGGGTACGGAGCAATTGGTTCGGTCGAGCTTCGGTCAGTACATATTGGCATTTCTGAGCACTCTCGCCGCGGGGTTTGCCGCCGCGGGACAGGTCTCGCGGGCACAGGACGTGATCGATAATGCTATCGCGCAATCGGAACAGAGCGAAGCATGCTGGTATCTGCCCGAGTTGTTGCGCGTCAGGGCGACGATAACCCTGCGCACGTACGGCTCGGACGGCGCTGTTGCCGCGGAGGAGGGCCTTGTCCGATCAATCGATCTGGCGCGTTCACAGGCGGCCTTGTCATGGGAATTGCGCGCGTCCATGGATCTGGCACGGCTATGGCGGGATCGAGGCTACGTCAGCGAGGCAAGTACGCTGCTTTCAGGCGTGCACGGCCGGTTCGTAGAGGGCCATGGCACCGCGGACCTGCAAGCCGCAAAGGACTTGTTGCAGACGTTATAAGGCCGCAAGCCAAAGGGGGCCAGATGGTCGAACCAATCCTAGTCGTGACCGATGTCGCCGACGATGAGACGTACCGGATCGTGAATGACGGCCTCGCAGGCCATGGCGTCGAGCAAGCGGGGTACTGGGACTCTCGACCGCTTTATGTTAATGTACAAGATGCGTCCGATCAGCGAATCCTGGGGGGTATCGTCGGGCGAACCTCGCTCGGTCTCATGTTTATCGAACTGGTATTCTTGCCGGAAGAACTACGCAACCGCGGACTCGGCACCCGCATGCTGCAAATGGCAGAGCAAGAAGCGGTCAGGAGAGGCTGTTGCGCCGGTGTACTCTATACCATCAGCTTTCAGGCGCCGGCGTTCTACCAACGTCATGGGTGGCGCGAATTCGGCCGCGTCGCCTGCCATCCGCCGGGGACATCACGGATATTCATGACGAAAGATTTACCCCGAGCGGAGTGACGCAGCCTGGCGGCGAGGCGATTGGGCATCAGGCCGGGCCTGGCGTGCAGGCGTATGTCTTGTTATTCCGATCGCAAATCCATTGGCGAATGCAAGCCAGTTTGAAGATGCCTGCTACTTGCGTCAATCTCAGCGCCGCCGTTTCAGCGAGGGCTTTTCAACCTGCATCTATGACCGGTGCACACACTGTTGCTGCAGCTTACATAGGTTGCGAACCGGTCTCGCACGCTCGTATCATCGCGGTAGGAAACTGCCGCCATCGCAGGGCAACGCCAATCGAAGGCCTGTCGTGAGTGACGCGCTGTTCACATTCGGTCCGTTCCAGTTGGTGCCGGCACAGCGGCGGCTGCTGCGGGATGGCGCGCCCTTGCGACTAGGCGGACACGCTTTCGACATTCTGGTTGCGCTGGTCGAGAATGCCGGCAAGACGGTTGGCAAGGATGAGTTGATCGCGCGCGCCTGGGCGGACGCATCCGCCGACGACAATACATTGCGGGTCCATGTCGCGGCGTTGCGCCGGGCCCTGAGCGACGACGGCACCGACGCACGTTATGTCACCGCTGTTCCCGGACGCGGCTACTCCTTCACGGCCACCGTCCGTCGCGTGATAGCCGCCTCCACCGAAACGCCGGCGCAGCCGCCAGCGCCGCCGGCTTCGAATTTGCCAACTCTGCTGTCCCCCGTTATCGGCCGCGACGACGTCATTGCAATTCTCGTGGATCAGCTTTCCCAGCATCGATTGCTGACGATCCTCGGGCCGGGCGGCATCGGCAAGACGACGGTCGCCGTCGCCGTTGCCGGACGTGCAAGCCCGGCGTATCGCGACGGCGTATGGTTCGTCAGCCTCGCGCCCCTGTCGGACCCCACCCTGCTGCCAGGCAGTGTCGCCGCGGCGCTGGGATTTGCTCTGTCCGCGGCGGACCCTGTCGCTGCCCTGGCCGACCGGCTGCGCGATAAACGTGCGCTGATCTTGCTGGACAATTGCGAGCATGTCATCAACGCCGCCGCCGTTCTGGCGGAAACCGTGCTGCGCGTGGCACCCGGTGTGTCCATCCTTGCCACCAGCCGGGAGCCGATGCGGGCCGACGGGGAATGGCTGCATCGTCTTGCATCGCTGGAATGGCCATCACAGGCGCATGGCATATCGGCCCAGGACGCCATGACCTTCTCCGCCGTGCGATTGTTCCACCAGCGCGTATTCGCGTCCTTGGACGGGTTCCGGATCGACGACGACAACCTCGCGGCCGTCCTGACAATCTGCCGGCTGCTGGACGGTGTGCCGCTGGCACTGGAACTGGCAGCCGTCCGCGTCGAAGCGCTTGGCGTGGAAGGCGTCGCCGCCCGGCTCGACGATCGTTTCACCTTGCTCAGCAAGGGGCGCCGGACCGCATTGCCACGCCAGCAGACGCTTCGCGCGACGTTGGATTGGAGCTATGAGCTGTTGCCGCCGGGGGAGAAGATCATCCTGCATCGGCTTGCGGTGTTCCGCGGCACATTTGCGGTGAGTGCCGCCGCTGCCGTTGCGGGCATGGATTCGATCGCGTTCGACGATGTGTGTTCCGCGGTCGCCAACCTGGTGGCGAAGTCGCTGGTTGTGTCGCAACGCACCGGCAGCACGACCCGGTATCGTCTGCTTGATACCACCCGCGCCTATGCACTGGAAAAGCTGCAGCAAAACGGCGAGGCAGGGCAGGTCGCGCGGCGTCACGCGGCGTATTTCCTGGACGTGTTCCGGCAGGCGGAGACGGAATGGGAGACGCGTCTCCCCTCCGACTGGATGGCCGAATACGCCGCGCACCTCGATAACCTGCGGGCGGCGATCGACTGGGCGTATGCGCCGCACGGCGATGCGGCCATGGCGGTCGCATTGACGGCGATGGCCGTGCCCTTGTGGGTACAGATGTCCCTGGTCGACGAGTGCTATCGCCGGGTCGCGCAGGCGCTGGCCCGCATCGAGGGGTTGCCCGCCACCGAACTGATGCTGCTGATGAAGCTGTATGCTGCGCTGGGCGGATCGCTGTTGTATGTGAAAGGGCCGACGCAGGAAACGGAAGCCGCCTGGACCAGGACACTGGCCCTTGCCGAAACTGTCGGCGCTCCCGAATATCAAATGCGCGCCCTGTGGGGCTTGTGGGTGCACCACATGAACCGCGGCGAATTCGGCACCGCGCTGCTGCTGGCACGCCGGTTCCTCAGCCACGCGCAACATCATGGCGCTGCGGAGGATCTGTCGATCGGCACCAGGATGATCGGAACCTCATTGCATTATCGGGGCGACCAGACGGAGGCCCGGCATCATATCGAAAAAATGCTGGCCCATTATATCGAGCCGCCACGCCGGCCCCCGGCCACCCGTTTCAGGCTCGACCAGAAAGTGGTCGCGCGCGTGGCGCTGTCACGTATTCTTTGGATCCAGGGATACCCCGACCAAGCCTGGCAGATGGCCCGGGCCACGGTGGATGATGCGCATGCCTTGCACCAACCTGTCACGCTCAGCTTTGCACTGGCCGAGTCCGGCTGTCCCGTCGCCATGTTCATCGGCGATATTGCGGCGGCGGACCAGTATATATCGATTCTGCTGGAAACGTCGCACCGTCATGCCCTGCCGATCTGGCAAAGCTGGGGGCATCGCTTCAGGGGTGCGCTGTTGATCCGCCAGGGCGGGGTGTCCGCGGGGGTGACGCTGCTGCGCAATTCGCTCGATCAGCCGCCGGAGGCATCGTTCCAACCACGCTTCACCTGGTTCCTGGGACGGTTGGCGATCGGGCTTGCCCGCCTCGGCGAGTTGCCGCCGGCGATGCAGGCCATAGACGAGGTGCTGGCGCGTTCGGAGCGTAACGAAGACCGCTGGTGCCTGGCGGAGTCGCTGCGCATCAAGGGAGACTTACTCGTTCAGGATGATGCCGATACCGCTGCGGCCGAGGATTGCTATCGGCAGGCGCTGGCATGTGCACACGAGCAAGGGGCGCTGTCGTGGGAGCTGCGCGCCGCGATCAGCCTGCTGCGGCTGCATGAGAATCGCGATGGGCCTGAGCGCGCGGAACTGGCAGCGATCTACCGAGGGTTCACCGAGGGCTTCGACACGGCGGACTTGCAAGAGGCACGGCGGTTGCTGGACGCATCCCGATAGCCGGTCATGGCTTGGACAACCGGGCGATCATGGCCTGGGTGGTCAAGATCGCATGCGCATAGGTCGGCCCGTTGACATGATGCGCCGCGTGCATTGCCTCGGCGCTGAACGCTGCTGTCGCGTCGTGCACCAGGGTCACGTGATAGCCCAGTTCCGCGCCGTGGCGCGCGGTTGCCTCGACGCAGGTGTTTGCCATCATGCCGGCGACGATGATCCGCTCGAGGCCGAATTGCTTGAGGTGGAAATCGAGATCGGTGTTCGTGAAACCGTCCTGTCCCCAATGTTGTTGCACGACGACGTCGCCCGGTTGCGGTGCCAGGTCGGGGTGCCAGTCTGCACCCCAGGAGCCTTCCGCGAACGCCGTTTCGTGGTCATGCAACGTCTGCCACGGTCCGGGATGCCGCCAGCCGTCGTAATTGCCTTCCCGCCACTGGCGATGCGGAACGTACAGCATGACCACGCCCGCCTTGCGGGCGGCATCTGCCAGCGCACATAAGTTCCCCAGCGTACCAACCGCATCGGCAATCGCGTTGACGCGCGGCCAAAACTTGCCTCCGTCGCTCAGCAGATCGTTGTAGGGGTCGACCAGCAGCAGACCGGTGCGGCTCGCGACATAGACATCCAGCGCCAACTCGCCCTCCTGCGGATCAGTCCGTGCACAAGTCACTGTCAGGTTTTTTACCCCCGACCGCCGCAGGAAGCCGACGGATACGGTGTTAAGAGATGTGAAGAGGGTTCCGGGCTAAATTTGCCGGACATCACGCCAGGCCGAAGATCTCGGAGATCGCACATCGCCACGCTGCCGAGCCCGACTTCCCGCTGCGCCACCCGGCATCCATGGGGTTGCAGACCGGCCCAGGATACAGGGCTTTGGCGCTGGCATGACGTTTCCCGTGCTGCCTCGATTCGGAAGTTGGCCCGCATCGTCAAACGCCGTGCATGGTTTCGATTACCGTGAACGGTATGCGGCAGGCGGCACCGGGGCTTGGCAAAAAAATTGGGAGGTTGTCGGATCGTCTGTCCTTTGCGTCGCCGAAAATAACGACAGTCCAGGTTGGCTGGTGTGACGGCAGGAAGCTGGCCATGGGCATACGCCGGGGCGGTCAATGCCCCGTTCGTCCTGTTGCCCGCACTCGGTTTGCATTTGTTCTTCGATGTTCGGGTTAAACCGTAACCTGCGGGGAATGCTCACAGAACTGTGATCCGCAACGCCTCATTAAAAAACGTGAAGCCGCATCCGGTAGCAACCTCCACCAGGTGAGTGCCCGTCACTGTGGTTCGCGCAATTTTCGATCACGGATACCGCCGGGCAGGCCGAAAACCGTCAGTCCCCAATGCACCGAACCAAGATTTATGCAGCTTAGCGGGCAGCGCCGAAGTCCCACAACGCTTTACCTCGATTAACTGGCGGTATGTCCGGCCGTCGCGGCATCCTCGCGGGCAAGGGAAAAAGCCGTGGAGGACCCAATGGGAGTCACAATTCGCGCGCTGGCTGGTGCCACGTCTGTCGTTCTGCCTGGCACGGCTGTCGATCGTATGTCGACGCGGATGGCGTCGGGAGAACCGGACGTGGTGGTTGGGCCGGAACTGAGCTGGGGTGGCGTTTCGGTCTGCGAGATGGATCTGCGGTGGCCGGATGGCCGCGCTCGCCACGAGATCACCTGCGAGCAAGCGGTGCTGTGGATCGTCACCGAGCAAGTTGGCGGCCAATACGAACATCGTACCAATCCAAGTGAGCCTCTGCGGTCCGCGCGCCCGGGCGCGCGCATCATGAGCCTTGTGCCGCCCGGCATGGAGCTTTGGGGTTATGCGCAGAGCATTCGATTCGTGCGCAGCCTGCGGCTGACGTTCGACCTGGAGAGGGCAGGGCTTGCCCTGGGGGATCGGCGTCTGGGGCCCGCGTTCACCGCCCCGCGTTTGATGTTCACCAGCGAGCCGCTGTGGCAGATGGCATCATTGCTCTCGGGCGAATGCCGCAAGCGTAGTGGGATCGACAGCCTGTACGGCGAAAGCATCGCCACGGCCTTGTGCGTCGAGTTGCTGCGCCTTGGCGACGCAGGCAACCGCCAGGTGATGCGCGGCGGCCTGGCGCCATGGCAGATGCGCCGTATCACCGAATACATGGAAGCGCATTTGGGCGATACCATTCAGTTGAGTGAGTTTGCGCAATTGGCGGGAATGTCGCGCTCGCATTTCAGCCAGGCTTTTCGCACGACAACCGGAATGCCACCGCATCGCTGGCACTTGAACGCGCGGGTCCGCCGCGCCCAGGAGCTGCTGTTGGACACTGCACTCCCGTTGGCGGACATTGCGTTGCAAACGGGGTTCGCCGACCAAAGCCACTTTACCAAGAGCTTTCAGCGTCAGGTCGGCGTCAGCCCGGGCGCCTGGCGGCGAACCCGGCGAAGCTGAACCCGATCCGACAAGCGTGGTCATCGGCGGCCCTCAAGCAGAACGGCATCGAGGCCCGCTGGCGGACCGCCAGCTCCACTTTAGTCAGTCGTTGCGTTTGGCTGCACTCCGTGAAACGCGCGCGGTCACGGTATCGTGAAGCGTTGCCAGTTTAATCAGCACGCGATGACCGAAGCGGATGAACGCCACGCCTGCGTTCGTGCGCTGCAAGAGTCGCCGGTAAAGCCCAGTGCTCGGCGATATAGAACCCCTGATCGTCATCAATACCGCGGCAGACGTCATAAGCGAGATTTCCCGGCTGTGTTCGGGATGCAGCGGCGCAAAACCATCACCATATGGGCGGCAAGCGAAACTTCGGGCCAAGCCGCAGCGATCCGAGACAAGCCCACCTGCCTGTTTGTTCCTAGCCTTCCTGTCCGCCCTGATCCCACCCCAGCGGGCCGCCATGAGGTTCACTGAAATCGATGTTTTCGGCGTCTATATCGCACCGATCTCGGTGATGATGGTCGCCGCCTGGGTCGTGGTGATCGGCTTTCGGCACATCGCCGCCCGCTTCGGGCTGCTGAGTCACGTCTGGCATCCGGCCCTGTTCGTCGGAGCAATTTACCTGATTGTCCTGTCGTCGATCGTACTCATCGTCGGGCGGTGAGGCCGCATGTCGCAGACCGAAGCCAAGCCCCACACCGACATAGCGCGCGAGATCCCCTGGTCGCCAAAGCCGCCTGCCCGTACGGTGCGGATGCGTCTGCGGCGCGCTCTGGGCGTGTTCATT
>Ga0335072_10000875_pt1 | contig 52788 bp, 48 predicted proteins | sample Lox_Sample_21_FD_206725 | JGI IMG/M metagenome (GOLD analysis project Ga0335072, IMG submission 206725) | Soil microbial communities from Loxahatchee National Wildlife Refuge, Florida, United States - Lox_Sample_2.1 | ecosystem: Environmental > Terrestrial > Soil > Wetlands | place: USA...
TACCGACCGAAACACTAGGGCCCTAGCGCTACTTTCTTGTCATCTTTGTGCCTATCCTGTCTGGCTTGTAGGACTTTGCGTCTCCTGAGACCTTGAGCCGTCGTCTGTTGATCTTGGCCTGCTGAGGATCTTCCTCATCGTCGTCTAGCTCTGGCTTGTATGGCTGTTCATCTTCTGCAACCCTCTTCTTGCGCTTGTTCAATTTCACCTCTTGTAATTCCTCCTCTTCTGCTTTTGGGGGCCTGTAGGACCTGTCTATCTTGTTCTTGCTAGGCCTGTTTTTGTTCTTGCTGATTTTTGTGTCTGCCCCCGACTTCGTTGAAGATGTATTCTTGGTGGATCTCTGTCGTCTGGCACTTGGTCTAGATGTAGTAGAAGCGGGCGGACCATTTGCGGAGGAAGATCCATTTGCGTCCCTTGGAGGGGTGGTCTCGCGTAAGCTTTGCTTTAGATTGCTGTCAGGATTAGAAGTGTTCGCGTTTCTTGAGAACCACGTGTAGGTCCTACGGTCATGGTAACCCTTTCGAGCAGTGGGGGTGTCATTTTCTGTCGCCCAAAAGTGGTAAAATGGCAATTCGGTTGGGAGTAGTTGAATGAAATATAGGTGTTCCAGATCCAGGATTTCATCGGGATGGCTACCAGCTTTCGGTAGAGCTGTGCGAAACTCGAACCTTTTCTGGATTTCCGTACCAGTTTGGGCACATGCTACCTCCGGTAAGCTGATCACCACATCATCTCCCTTTGGGTAGCCAGGCAGTGAGGGGGTTATCGTAATCCATTCGCGTGGCAGTGCATCGATAGCTTTCATGACGGAAGCGTTGATGAACCAGCCAGTGTTGTCAAAAGACGCTCCAGCTCGGGCGAGTTTCATCATCTCCTCTTCCGGCTCACGTGGTGACATACCCAGTCCGGGAGCCTGGATTGTCCGTTCCAATTGAGAGAGCTTGATGTCGTACTGGTCTTCCCAAGTCTCTGAACCAGCTTTCTTTATACCAATGCCTCTATGGCTATTTAGCCCGGGCGGGTGTCGTGATCGTGGCTCGGTATAGACGGTCTGAACGCCACTATCGGCGACAGCGCGAACCATAGGTGCCATCTTATGTATTCTTGAGAAGATGCCGACGAGCAGTTGGGTCACGGTCTGTACTGAGGAACTGGATTTGACTAGTCGATGGACGCACCACTAGATCTGACGCAAGGGAAGGCAGGCTCTTACCGAAGCTGAGGAAACTCAAGGCGATGGGCACATGATTTGAACGCAACTTGTAAACCCCATAAAGAAAGCATTCCTCGAATGGTGAATTCGTTGTCTTCGGCAGCCACTCAGCTCGATCGCCGGAAACGGTCGAAGCACTAGCGTTTAAGGAAAATCATGTTCGTTTGACATTGGGCCTTATCAGCCACTCGCCATGAAGAGTGCACGGCTCTTGAGTGTCGCACAGCAACAATCGATGCTTTCCAGCCCATAGGTATCCTCCGTCCGGCGAAGGACATCACCACTTCTTGGTACGCTTTCCGCCGTAGATAGAGCGTATGCACTTGCAAAGATCGCAGTCGACGGTAGTTTCAAAGTTTGAGGTGGGATATACATCATGGCCTTGTCATCATGCAACTGTGTGGGAATCTGGAAAGCTAGACTTTGTGTGAGACGTTGGGGCGAAGCGCGAACATGTTCGACTCGGAGAGAACCCGGGCAGGCCAATCACATTGCTCGGGCTTCGGCGGCTTTGCTGTAAGCAAAAAAAGGTAAGCACATCTGTCTTGGCACTCTTCTCTCGTCATGAAGTAACTTTCATGGGCAATTCTTCAGGACACCGTAACAACGAAGGGAACCGCGGATCCTAAAAGACTGCTTGAGACGTTCCTCTTCTGTAGTACTGGCTAGAGTGCTCCATCTGTAATTGCACTGCGAAAATCTGCTCGTGATGGCTTCATGGACTTCAGCGCGGTCCTTGGAAGACCTAGGCATCTCGCGCTCCGCCATCGCTACCGGAGCTGCTCTATTTGTCGTGGGATTCCTCGCTCGAGGTTTCTTCTCGAAGAAATTGAGCAGGACGGTGTGCCAATCTCCTCGAAGTCAATTAGTGGAAAAATTATCCAAGGATGAACTAGCAAGGCTGCCATACCCGCTAGACTCCCTCCCTGGTGCTCGAGATGTTCCATCGCCTGCTGGAAGCATCCGCGTTTATGAATTTGGTCCGGAGGACGGTAGGAAAGTGCTATTGATCCACGGAATCAGTACGCCCTGCCTGGCACTCGGTGGAGTTGCTCATGGTTTAGAGGAGAAGGGTTGTCGAGTCATGATGTTTGATCTGTACGGCAGGATTCTTTTGTTACCCCACCTAAATATTGCTCGCTGATCATGAAATAGATTCGGAAGAGGCTATTCCGATAACCCTGCCCACCTCCCGCACGACATGTTCCTCTTCGCTTCTCAGATCCTTCTGGTCCTGGCGACATCTCCACTTTCATGGACCGGTTCAAGCTCCGGGCGCTTCAGCATTGTCGGATATAGCCTGGGCGGTGGCATTGCGACGGCTTTCACCTCGCATTTTCCGAGTCTAGTCTCATCATTGGTCACCATAGCCCCTTCCGGACTTCTACGACCACACCACATCGCCCGAAGTAGTCGTCTCATCTACTCCGAAGGTATTATTCCTGAGTCTATACTCAGCTTTTTCGTGAGGCGACGCCTGAAGACACCACTATACCCGAACAAACCCAAAGCCGATGAGGAGAAACAGAGCGTCACTGACTCAGTGGCTGCCGAGATGCCAAACATTGAGTCTTCACCGCAGACACCACTTTCCAAGAGTCACCCCGATGTCACGATCGAGAGCGCAGTAAGCTGGCAAGTCGATAATCACAATGGCTTCGTGCCAGCTTTCATGTCAAGCATTCGACATGGACCGATAACAGAACAGCACGATGATTGGCGTATTATTGGGCGCAGGTTGACCCAACAGGCGGCAGCTGGCACGAAAGGGCCATATGAACAAGGACTAGAGCATGGCAAAGTGCTAATCATCACCGGCACCGAGGATGTGATCATCAAGAAGGACGAGATAGTGCAGGATGCTACCGCGGCCCTTGAGGGAAATGTGGAGTTTAAATTCATTGACGCCGGTCACGATGCTCCAATTGCCAAAAGCCAGGACGTTGTACGCGCCATTTCAGAGTTCTGGAATCTCTGAACGGATGTCTTGGATTCCTGTCGCTATTGAGTACTTCTCAAGCCAAACGAGCGAGACACACTTATTTAGTTAACACCGCAATAGATCTATCACTACCTGGCAGCAATGATATCACCCCCCTCATCCCAGTCAGACCAAGGGGAACTGCTGCGGCGCGGCCGAGTTGCCCTAACCATCAAAATCTCCATCAAGGATTCCGCTTATTCATACCGCCCTTGTCACTGTTCCTGTCGTCACTGTTGAGCAGCTTGTCATCCGTCATGGCAGCCATGAACTGGTCCAAAGCTTCTATATTTCCAGTGGCTGTTCGACTTCCCGACTTGTTTGTGGCTGCATCCATTGAATTCACTGACTGAGCTTGTGCTGTATCCTCAGCCACTTTCAATCTATTGTCGACAGAGTCCACTTCCTTCCGATAGTGTGCGAGCATTGAACAGCACGGCAGTTCCATCAGGTTCTCACCGATCAATGCGCTTGACGTGGGCATGCTTCTGGTATTTCGTCACTCATGATCATCACAACCAGGTGTACAGAGGCCTACGTTGTGGGCTTCTCCATTTCATAAACTGCTAGTTGCTGGCAGTTTTTAGAATGGCCCTATCTGTCCGATGCAGTACATGCGATGTACAACTGGGGGCGCTGCCAAAAGACTCAATCAGCTCACGACTCTTGGATCCCGGTAGGGGGTGCTTACTTCCGCGGCTGTTGTGTTGATGCATAAACTCGAGCAGGACAAATTAATTACTTGAATGTCAAACACTAAGAGGGTAACGAGCTCGTGCACTATGGCAAAGAATCCTAGCTTCGAAGACTCGCGCAAGCCGTCACTTCAGAGAAGAGCCCGAAGAGCGACAAAGGCAGGAGCGCGCTCAAAGGACTTATGAGCAGAAGGTGTCGGCGACTGCCCAAGAATCAAACCCCTCCAAAAGGGGGCCTGTCCGGTCTGACAGAGCATATTTCTCGTTTCCAGGCATTCCGCGGGTACCAAAAGCAGTCCTAGTGAGATCCGTAGCCTGTCAAAATGCTATGCCGGAATGGTCACCGATGTGACCTTGGAGCGCCCCTGAGGGCAGAGGAGTCCCTTCCGCCAAATTTCCTGCACGATTTGTCGAGGGATAAGCAGAATAGGGCCTACTTGTGCGGGACCCAAAAAATTGTGCGCCATGCATGTGGGGGTGGGATTTTCACGCATCATAACGATCCCACTTGCGTAAAGGAAACTCTCGATATGATTGGGAGGGGGCAAACGAACCTTGAAATCGGATATTGTGCACAGCCCTCAAACCCAAGGTCGTGGGGATTACCGAGGCTCGGCTGGAAGTTGTAGGTCGTACGAGCTACTTTGATGGAGTTGCAGTTGCAATTTCTCTACAGCGTCTAGACTTTGTCGACCAGCTTCTTACGCCCCGTCCTCCATATGTTAAACATCGCAAGATTTCATTGGTTGCGCCTAAAACCCTACAACCCGGAATCGCTGTGGCTGTGCGTAGCCTTATGCAGCTGTCCGACACTCACAGGCCATGACTTCCCGTTGATCATGCATGACCCATCGCGATGTCATGCTACCTACCATGTTGAGACCATGTTGCGAAAAGTTCCGATGATTTCAATAAGCAATCTCGATGTGCCCACCCGGACAAGTCAAGCCCATTTGCTTGACTCACCTGCGTCGGTTATGCGCGGAGGGCGGACATAGATAACTATCTATTCCACGCTCTAAGCGTTCACGTGGCACTGGCTTGAGGAACTCCCAGCACTTTCACACTTTGCAACTATGAAGAGCAAAGGGAACTCGCCGCGACTTGGGGCATAGAACGTATGGCACGTCAAAGTGCTCTTTGTTTCGGATTATCTAGTTAGTGCGCTTATATGGGCCTAGGCAGCCACGAGGCCACGAAGCCACGAGGACTATTAAGGCCCTTGCTAATATCAAAACCTCTACATGTGGAATATTGAAAAGTGTATGCGTTTCAACCATTACCATTTGTTGATAAGTGAGGCCCACTGGGAGACCCGAGAGAGATTGTGGAGGTGGGAGCCGCTTAAGGCAGGCTCTTTTGAATGGTGGAGCGTAGGATATGTACAACCAGTGTAACGAACTCAAGTTCCCCAAACCGTGATTGCAACACGAGATGGTGGTATTTCCGAGCTCTTCTTCTTCTTCTTCCTCTTTCTTCCTCCTTTGTCGTTATGTCGTTCCAGGGTCCTGCCTGTCCAAATATCCTTCACACGACACTGCAGACCCTTTTGCATCAACCTGATGACAGGACAGGAGAGAAATTGATGGTTGAGGTGTGCGCAAAAACCAGAACAAAGTAAAAGCAAAAACAAAAGGGATCATCAATTCCGGGGGGTATATGTTTGATGATCCCGCGAATCTGTTCCAAACAGATCGTATCCAGCACTATTTCCCCCAAACGCCAGCCCTGCTGCCCAACAAACATGTAATCGACCCCACAAAATTGCGCCGTCGCTATGCCAAATCAATCTCTGAAAGATGCTGAAAACCGAAGATGATACGCCAGACCAGGATGCAGGTATTTTTCGCAGAAAAATACCAAATAGGTAGGTTTTTTTTTTAGACGTCCTTGATAAAGGACTAAAAGAATGTAGTTTTGATATGAACAGCGGGCTACCAAGCACTAATCTCGCAAAGAACCGTCAAGGTGTTGCACTAATGAGATTTTGTGGAGGAAAGCCGAGGTCATATCAATAAAACCTCCATATTGTTTTCTTGCATCACGTCCCGCCAGTGGACGTTCTGTGATCTCTTCGGAGTCGCATCTCCAGCGGTGGATGTTGAGATAGCGGAGACGGGGGTGGGTTCGCATGTGTCGGAGGGAAGTGTAGCGCCATCTGCGCGTCGCCATACTTCCTGAAGCAACCGGGACATTCGTCCGAAGCTGCCGAATTCTGCTTGATCGCCTAGTCTTTCGACGCGTTCAGCGAAAACACGGCGGAGCGGGCTGGTTGGTATTGAGAACGAGCCACAGATGAGTATGGGCCAGACGAGCGAGCGGTCGAAGCCATCGGGTCCAGATGGAATGTATTGCATGGTTTCGGCGAAGCGTGCGATTAGGTTGATGGTACTTTGTTGGTATCGGTTGAACTCTGGGACGAGCGAGCAAAGATAAACTCGAGCGGCGAGGCGGAAAAGAGCGGTCATGGTTTTCGACAGTTGCCTTGGTCGAATGGCGCCGGTACTAGAGTACGGCATGACCAAAGAATCGTTGTGGCTCTCCGTTGCATCAAGCTGTTGTGCAAGGAGAGTGATATGCGTACATACAGCTATGTCATCAACCTTCTTTTCTAGGCGGAGCGCATCAAGACACGCGATCTCGGACAGGAGATACATTACGCGGTCTTCACAACCCATCAGCTCGCAGAGACCCGATGTAGAACCGGTGAGGTGTTTTGTCCGGTACGTATGAGCGAACGTAGGCGACCTGCCAAGCATCGTCGAGCCAAGGATATCGATCCAAGAAGTGAGGGTCATGTTGAATGGCGGATGTACTCCAGTCTGAGGCATTTCTTCCAGTATGCGTGGGAGATCGAGCTTATTGACTAGACTTGTCGCCGCTTGAAAGTGTTGATGCCAAGGGATATCTGGCAAGCAGTCATCAGGGCGGCCGACGGAGCACTGGAAGAAAATCATGGCTAGCGTCGCTTCAAGGATTTGCAAATGGTCCGTGTCCCGGTTCAGAGCCTTGCAAAGTTCGGAGACCGTCTCGTAGCGATGGCGCATGATATCGTTGTCGATCTGCTCGGTTTGCAGGCGCTCCGTTGCCTTCATGTGGATGGCTGCAACACTCAGACAGCAGTGCAAGTAGCATTTGTTCGATTCCAACGCCGGCAAGATGACCTCTGCTTTGACAGACCCATGCTGGTTCGCTTCCAATACTGGAAAGATCAATCGTAAAACTTTGTCAATGAAGTGATCTAGCAGTCTCCGGTCGCAGTCATCAACTGGTATCGTGGCTTGCTGAGCGGCCTGTGGCAAAGGACCGTGCGAGAAATCGAAGAAGTTGAAGTCTAGTCCTTCTTCGCCGCTCCATGAGTCTCTTCGGCTTTCATAGAAGTCGGCTTGCACCCAGTCATCACCAGGATAGGATGGCAGCGTCGCGTGTGGAGGGGGTGGTTGAAAAGTGCTGAAGGTCGATATGGTCGAATCGCGTCGCGTAGGTACATCATTGACGAAGGTCTGTCGCTCCGTCTTGATGTCTACTTCGTATGGATATGAGTGATTGTGTAGGGTCGAAGGGACGAAATGGGGCGTGTACATGCGGTGCGCGTAAGGATCGTATAGGCCGGGCGTTGCTGGGTATGTGTTGCTGAACTCATACTCAAGTGATTCTTGGGAGTCGGCCGAGGAGGCTCTTGTACCTCGGCCCATGGCATCTGAAAACAGGTCTGAGGTTGGCACAGAGTGGGATAGGTGTGGAGGGTGGTGTCTCTTACAGTGGTTTGGCATTGAAGAGCTCTTCTCGGAAAGCTTGGTTCTCTTGATAACCGTCTTGATGTCCTCCTTTTGCTTTCTTCGCTGCTCATTGTTGCTCCACCACATTGGTCGCTTGTATTCGCAATTGAGACCTAGGTGTCTACACGCCTTGCATTTAGGTCGCGCTTCGTCGCACTTCTTCCGGCGCAAACGACATGTGAAGCATCCTGCATGCGATCAGTATCCGTGTGGATTATATCCCAAACTGATCGAGAAGCATACCTGAACGAGAACGGCGATGCATCTTCGAGGATGTCTTCGTCGGAGACGACTTTGGAGCCGCCATGGCCTTGTCTGACGGTGTAGCTGACGACATTGTGCGGTGCTATGATTAGGTACTATACAACCTCTCCTCGCCCTGTCAAGCTGGATCGTGTGCGATACAACAGTTCGATTGTTCAGGTTGAGCAATGGGAAGGACAGTGAGCAAGACCTGCTAGATTGCTGTAGTGTATTACGGTCGCAAAGCCGGACCAGCAGCTTCGCGTCTAGGGAGAGACAATGAGAGATAGGTTCAGCAATTTGGCAGCGGTCTGCTGTGAAGAGACCATAGCAAAGTCAAGGAGCTTCGTGTGTTTATGTTTGGTGTTGAAGATGTTTCGGCAGAAAGCCGCAGATCTATTTTCGTCCTGGGGCGGTAGAGGGATGGAGACTAGGGATATCAGGAAAGATGGAGAAGCGGTTCGGTGGAATTGATTGGATGGAAAGACGATGGGTATGCAGTCTGCACGAATGACGGTTGCATGGCGGAAGAGGTAGAACCATATGTTTCCTTTTTTATCGCGTCTCGTCGAAGCGCCCTCGCCCTGACAGCTTCCATGCACCGATTTAGGGAGCATGACCAAGATGGCAGATCGATAGTGGGACTAGCTCAAGGATGTGGTGTGGGAGGGGGGGGGGCCCCTCAGTGAGTGGGCGGGATGGGCGGCTGCAGCTAAAGATAACCCCGGCCACACTCTAAAGCCTAGCTCCGACCAGGGCCTTTGTGGCCCCTCTCTGGTGACTGGCCCATGCGCATTTTCTCCAATCTGAAAAGTCGAACAATCAGCAAGACGCAGTGACAAGTGGGGAGAAACCGGAGGCCAGGTTGTTCAGGAGTAGAGCTGCCTTGGAAAAGCTAGACTGGCCATGTTCCCCCAGTCTCTACGTATGTTTGCATTGTGTGTCGCTCGCTCTCGTAGATGGATTGGGAAATTATGATGAATAGAGTGGGAAACAAAGGACAATGAGATCCAGCAAAATGAACTGGACTGGCCACTGGCTGCTACTCCTACGTCATTTACCAAAGCATGATGTTTTTCCTGTCAGTTCTACAGGTATTGCATTAGCAGCCCACGCGGTCCTTGACATGGTACTTCGCATGGGATCTGCAATGCACGATAGGTAAGTTGCTGTGGAGACTTCTTTGCCTTCATTACCACAATATCAGTTCTAGCCGAGAGCTGCCTCATTTTGATCACACTGTGGGTCAGAGAGAGCAATCGATAAACAAATTTACCAAATACATCAAGCCAAGACTGAAGCTTTTGCTAGTCACAGCACTCGCTTGGGAATCACAGAGTCACAATCATGGAGAGCACGATAGAAGGGGAGATAAACGAGATGGTTTGAGAACGTAAATCAATGTTGAATCACTTCCAACAAAGGTCGGCAACGTAGAGTAGAATGCACTCGGGAAGAATAGGGAAATGATGCCCACATGGTTCAAGCAGTTAGAATTGATGGCTGGGGATACCTCAAGAAGGGGGGCCGATGACCAAGGATGATGGATCTCGCTTTGCGATTTGATCAACACATCTGGCTCGAGCTTTGATGGCGCCCAGGGACGGGAGGACGGCAGCCAACCGTGATGCCAAGGGCGTGAGCTGCATAAGCCTAGCAGGCAGGGATGTCGCCGGCAGGGAAGAGCTTTCTGTCAACCCGCCCAAAGCGGATGGCGTGGTTGGCTAAGAAGCTTGGGGTCGAGCTGCAGGCCGAGCTTGAAAGACTTCGTAGCCCCCCAAATTAGCAACTCTTGACGCCCAACCAGGATCCCTGCTCTCCGACTAGCGAATGTGACCAACTGACTGGCTGCAGCACGCAAGTGACTACTTGACTCGCATCCACATTTACAACTTCGTGGCATGCGACCGCCCGCATCTCGACCAGGTCTAATTATGGTACTTTTTAAAGCAGTAACTTTATGTCCAGATACTTCATGGGTATTCTTAGGAAAGGTTATCTGTTTCATTGTTGATGAGTTCGCGACCTACAGCAGCAACAATCATCACGCTCGCGAACGTGTTGCGGGGCACTTCAGGCAAACGAGCGGGGTTGGGCTTTAGGCCTTGAATCACCTCCCGACTCGCACCGTGCGATATCGGTCAATTACACCCGTCCTCCAAGCCGATCACCGGTTCTTTATCGCTCCCCCGCTTCATCATTCTAGATAAGATAAGACGAAGGATTCACGGTCAGGTGGCAAGCTCATAAAATTGCAAGGTACCTTCGTTTTTCTCCAACCCCCCGCTTTTTCAGAGGTACCTCGAGTCGGTGAGTCTGATGACAACCCCCCTCCCCCTTCCTCCGAGGGGGGAAAGCTGCTCATCTCCGCGACGTTTGACAATTACCACTACAAACATCGGAAAAGCCCTTCCATCGCAGCTGACTCCTAGGAAATTTTGTCAGAGCAGATGACCTTAGTCGGAAAACAGGCCACTGACTGTGAGGTATTTTGCTGTTGCTTAGTTAGAAATGATCTTGCCGGAAGCCAATCCGGGCTAACGATGACGAAGTCTCGTTCTCATTCGTGGCACCCCTGCCAGTGTCGGAATCGAATCAGATCTGCAAGTAAGTACCATGTACCGAGTATATCCACATTTTGCTGGTTCTCGACCGTGCAGCGACCTCGTACATGGTACATCTCCGCACGATCCCAACAAGACAATTCCATGAATCAGGGACGATGTTGCATAATGTGCGAAATTACGGCTATGACTGGAGCTCTTGGGTTGCACTTCATGGATCCAACTCCAACAACACCTCCCATGCTTCAAGTCCAACTGATGCATTGCTAGCATGTATGACGACCATAATCCAATCAAGCTCTGTAGGGTCTTATCTCTTGGACCGGTAGAGTTCGCAGATGTGACAAGTCTGAGTTTGATTGGCTGCTGCTGCGGTTGCACACACGCTTTCGTGCATTGCTCACGTTGGATTGACGATGCTTCTTGGCCCATTGACAAGTATCAACCAGGACTGCAAAACATCAGCGACTAATACAATACCATGCAAACACCACTCGATGTGATCTATCATTCATGCCCCGAACCGTTCCACCTGTTGCGCATCGACCGTTCCTGACAGAAGATTTGCCAGTTGAGAAGAGACGGCCCTTAATTTCGGTTTCACAGAACGGGTGGTGACTCCTTCACCATGACTTTCTTTTTTGAAGGCGGACTGTGGTTATCTTCTATTGAGATCTGTTCCTGCTTTTGTACACTCTTGACCTGGGACTTGCACGGCATTTGATAGCTCGCCGGGGTTGTAGCGCTGTAGGAGCAAGAAGGATTCACTGCTGTTGGTGGCGTAAGTTGAATAGACATGGATTGTGCCTCGAACCGAAGATTGTGGGGTTACAAGTCACACAGTTGGCACATGGACAATTCCTTGTTGGTGGCTGGTTTGTGGCCAACCGTGAATCCAGCCACCAGTCAAAGTCACGCCTTGGTTGTAGCACGGGACAATAAGGTGTGCAAGGTGTTGGAGTGCTCGCATAGGGGAAGCGCAATCCTTGGAGGTCGTGCTCAATCACACTAGAATTGTTCGCTATGTTGCGCCTCAACCGAAGAAGACCGCTCTTTCACAAGGTGACTATTCGCCTTTTAGAGAATGATTGCCCATGCATATCTTCCAAGAGGGGAAACGGGAGGAAGCTCCCATCACATCTAGTGTGGGGAGAAGGGGCCTTGGCTGGAAAAGAAAAGCCAGGAAATTCGAGGCCCTTGTCTAACGAATGAGAAGCTGAGAACGGGAAATAAATGCAGTGGGATTTTTTCATGGCTCAAGCCTACCGGTATGGGATAATCGGCCAACGGTCCGAGGCGTGCGGCAGCAACAGAGAAGAAACCCGGAGTGCTATTGAAGGGGGATTTCCCCCCAAAAGTGGCTTAAACGGCTGCTATTCCAGGTGATTGGTGCGGCCAACAATGGGCAGAGATTGGCGGTTAGACGAGTATTTTTGGGATGTGCGGGGTGGGTCGTCGACCAGTTAACATCGCCAAAGAAGCCTATTCCAAAAAATGGTCACACCTTAGCCTGCCTTAGCCTAGCATAAGCCAGTACAGTAGCGCCAACACGGTCTGAAAGGGTCGTGGCGGGATTGGAGGCTGCACTCCCCCGACTGATCTTGTGCTGCATCTCAACACACGAATTGGCGCCCTGCAAGGGTAGCTTCGACAACCCTGACTGGTCCCCCCCTCAGGTCTCACCCAACGGACCTTGCATCTTGCCATTCGTCACACACAACTTCTCGACTATTGTTGGTGCCGGCGCTTCTATATTCGTTTCACACTTCCAACAGATAATATATTGTGAAGCGGCCCACCTTGCGACCCATCCTGGCCCCATACTTCTCTTATGCCATATCGTTGCTCTAGCAGAACTTCTCTCCAACAAGACTGGCAACGGTGAAGACCATTACACACACACCGCTTCCTTCTCTTCCCTGATGAAGTCGTGACCTAGACTTTACAACTCTCTCGAGCAAAGTTGCCAAAGTCTCAACTCGCACACTATACAATGGAGTTCAGCCAAGAATTCAGACCGCAGGCCGTCCAGATGGTGCAGAAGTCTCAGCCGCTCTCATTCTTCGGGAGACGGTCTTTCGTGCCCCGGCCAATGTCAGAAGCAACCGAGATCTTCGACACCGACAACGAGGACGAGAGCACAGATGATGGATCGGCTCCTCGAAGTATGGGATCTCTGGACAATGATAGTCAAACAACTGTCTCAACGCCCGATGAGATCCACACCCCGAACTCGGGTGGTCTTGGAGGCTTCGAATTCCACTTCGACGAGAAGCCAGTGAAGGGCCCATCTGGACCACACCTGTTCCGTGTCTCGATGGAGGGTCCCCTACCTCACGACGGCTCCGCAAACCTCGACTTCTCTCCCTCAACATCTCCCATCATTGAGCCTTTGGTGGAGTCGGCTCCTCTTCGCAGACCAAAGACTCCACAGACCCGGCCGTTCAGCTCCCTCAACAGAGCAGTCGCAGAGCTGGACGAAGGTCAAGTACGGAGCTGGACGCCACGTCAAGTCGCCGAATGGATGGCAGACGCTGGCTTCGAAAGCAGCGTCGTCGAGAAATTCCTGACCCACGATATCTCCGGCGTCGTTCTTCTTGATCTCCAATTCGAGGACTTGAAGGAGCTTGATATCACCTCTTTCGGGAAACGATATCGCGTTATGAGCTCGATACAGCATCTACGCAACAGCAGCATGATCTCGCGGGAGAATTCACTATCAACATCACCTTCCAAGCGAGGCCGCATGCCACAAGAATCCCCCACTGGCATGGCCCGTAATCCTTCTCAGCGCCGAGGACGTCTCAACCGTCAGCGAAGCCACGACGATATCATCTCCCCTGCCGAGTCAGTTTCTATTGTTGCCATCGAACAATTGCTGCCGAAGCCACACAAGTGTTCCAAAGGAGAGGATTGCCCCAAGTGGAGGAAGCAACAGCGCAAGCTCCAGAGACTACAACAAGAGTTCTGCGTTGAGCAAGGCGTGGAAAGCCCAAAGCTCATTCCTGAGAACGAGGATATTCGACCGACATCAGATGCCGAACCCTCTGTTGTCGCTTCATCTGACGTCCTCGGCCCGGGTAATCATCACTTCGATATTACTCCCGAAAAGCTCAGTGAAATTGCGCCTCGGGATCCACAGGAGAATGTCCGACAATTCCTGTCCTTGCAACACGTGCATCCAGCGTCCCTTGTGAATGCTCCCTCCCCACCTCCTGCAAACTCAGCATCGTACGCCGCCTCTTCAGCCATGAAGCCAGCACTTGCTTTGGCTGATCATCTCCGCCACCTACCCAAACTCACCATCCCGGTTCAAACAGCCGAGCAACTTGGGCCATATACCCCTGTCGACGGCCACCACGCTCCAACACCCTCAACCATTCGCCGCCGCACCAAGACACCTATTTCCGCCATACGCCACACTCCTCAAACTCAGCTGCAAGCGGCACAATTGCAAAGCGACCCGTACCACTATGGTGGTGTTGCATCACCCGCCGACTTGTACCGCACTGACAGTCCTTACTCGGCGACGGACATCCCCATCACGAGTTTCGCCGTAGACCCACTGGCACGAGACGTTTCACAGTCAGTCCCACCGGAGATGCGATACGGTGCAGCACCCACTACAACCTTTGCAGACCCAATCGCCCGTCCAAGCTCGTCACATGCAGGAGCTCGCCGCCATCGCCGCCAAAACTCCTTCACACCTAGCATCGCTCCTCTGCCAGAATCTACCTCCATCACTCCTCCACCCGCAATTAAACACCGTCCCGAACCGCCCGTGGCGCCGCTCAAGCTTGAAGACGTGCAACATTCCGGCCGGATGCGCAAACGCAAAACGACGAAGCTCCTTCGTCACGAATGGCAAGACCACCATTTCACGCTTAGGGGAACTCGCCTCGCAATGCACGGAGATGAAACGGCAGCGAGCAAAACGCTTGAGGTCATTGACGTTGACGACTTCGCCATTGCCTGCTCATCGCTCGCGTCCTCATCCAAGCTTTCTGCGGCGTTCAAGCGTTCAATTTTGGGCAACAAAAGCCCTTCCGACAAGGAGCTCGGCGAGTCCGCCTTCGCGTTCTCCCTCGTCCCGCAGGCAGAGAACAAGAATCTCTTTGCCTCGAGCAAAAGCCACCACTTCAGCGTCGGTACACGCGACGAGCGCATTGATTGGATGCGCGAGCTGATGCTCGCCAAAGCGCTAAAGCGGGGAAAGGAGACGGGACATGAGATCCGCGTCAACGGGCACCTCATCTAACTCTTTTCGATTCACTGTTAAAAATCTCATTTGTGGACATGTTGCAAGAAACAAAACGCCTCACGGCGCATTTCAGATGCATATTCTCAATGTCCTTCTCTTCAATACCTCTCATGGAAACTTCAAGCATAGCGTGGTCGTTTTGTATACAACATCAGGAAGCTGGCGCGCTCCGACATCATGTCCTCATTGCATTGCATTTCGAGATACCATATTAGCGAATCCTGTTTTTTTAACGATGACACCGGCTGAGCAGGAGCGATAGTCCACATCGCCGGCGTGTGATACAAAATCACACATCATATAGCTTTAGATAGCTTGACAATGAACGTCCACGACGATTCTAAACTTCATTCCTCATGAAATGTCTTTTTGATACCTGGTGATTGAAATTGAAGTGACTGGCCTGGTAATATCTTCCCCAGTAAAAAATTAAGCAGTGAAGAATAAGCGGGACCCACGTGATTGCATGATGCTTGTTCACGGTCGGGTCTTTGCCTAGGCGGGATCTGCTTTGCATGGCGAAACAGTGTTTCCTCGCAGCCTTTATGTGCCACCACGTCGCTTCCAGTCGCTCCGCGAAGCGTCTCCGACTGACGCTTTAAGTCACGATCCAAATTCAAGAAAACGGCGCAATCAAGCTTCATCCTTCGAGCGACAGGGGTTACAATCTGTAGCTGTCGTAGCTGAAAGCTGCAGCCTCCGAAGACAAAACATGGCCCATGTTCTGTGATACTTCCTCTCCGGCACCTTAGGCCTGATCGTAATCCATCTGCATCCGGAGTGTTCCGCTTCAAAACTCAGCCCGTTCGTGCCCCATCAAGCGCGCCACAGCCAAATTCGCTGTTGAGTCGATAGAAGGCACAGTCTCGGCTGCGCACGGAAACGACATGGAAAAGACCGTGAAGGGTGCCACCAAGATCAAGGTTAGAGATAGCAAAATTTACAAAGGTGCACGCGCTTACGTTTTGCCTTCTCAAGCTCGCAGCGCCAAAATCGAAATATGTCGAGTCAATTCTGTCTGCGACGCACGGCGGTGAAGCTGGAATCGCAGAGGTCTTTCGCACACTGCAACAACGTTTGCGAGACTCGACTTGGACCATAGTCTTCAAGGCTCTAATCATCGTTCACTTGATGATTAGGGAGGGACAGCCCGATCTAACCCTGAGATACATTGCGGAGTCTCCGAAACGGCTTGCAATAAGCAACTTCACGGATGGTAAGTACAAAACTGGCCCAGAAAAGAAGGGATACACAGCCACACAGGATTATCCCATACCTCCACCCATGGCGCTACATTCCTACTTTTTGCCAAGGGCGCTTGGGCTGACCATCGGTATACTTGTAGTGCAAACGCAAGGAGCAAATATACGGGCCTATTCAGACTACCTACTCGAGCGCGTAAGAGGCTATCGAGATACGAAAACCGACTATGTCAGAGTCGGTGCGGGAAAATTGAAGAAATTGTCTGTTGACAAAGGTTTATTGAGAGAGACGGAGGCCGTCCAGAACCAGATCGGCGCACTTGTCAAATGCGATGTAAGAGGTCACATAGTGGTGTATGAAAGCAAGGGGAAATTGACAAGCCACAGATGATTGGCAACGACGATCCTCACAACGAGATAACTCTCACAGCTTTTAGGTTGGTGACGATGGACTTACTCGAGCTTTTCAAGGTTATGAACGAAGGCACTATCAATGTTCTCGGTGAGTTGCATAACAGTCCTGAATTCATTATCTAACTATGATCAAGAACACTACTTCGAGATGTCGAGACCTGATGCAGAACGAGCGTTGAACATATACAAGACCTTTGGAAAGCAAACGTATGAAGTAGTTCAATTCTTGAGCTTAGCCCGCAAGTACGAAATGTCAACAAGATTGGAAGTCCCGAAACTCAAACACGCTCCGACTACCTTGACTTCTTCATTGGAGGACTATTTGAATGATCCGGATTTCGAAGTCAATCGAAGGCAATATCTTGCCCAGCAACAGGCGAAAAAGAGCGGCAAGCCTGTGTCGAGCACGGCAACAAAGTCAACTCCCTTCGAAAAGGAGGCTAAACCAGACACCAGCTTTCCGGCGACAAGACCCACTACTAATAACCCTCCGACAGCTCAACAGCCCAAAGGGCCAGCACCAGATCTGATTGACTTTTTCGAATCAATTGAGCAAAATCAGCAGCCAATGGCCCAGCAGAACGCTCCACCTCTGCAATACACCGGAGGCTATCCGCAGGCTCAGCAGTATCAGCAAACAGCGCAACAAACGGGATATAACCCATTTCTCCCTCAAGGTGCGACGTATGGACAATTCCAGCCCCAGCAGCAACCTCAACCTCTACAGCCTGATTTCACCGGAGCTGGATTCGGTGGATATGGCCCTCAGCCCCCGCAGCAGCAAATACCACAACCGAATCCTTACCAATCATCACTCCAGTCAATACCGCAGAATGGCGTACCGCAATTCCAAGCTCCAGCTCAAGTGCAGTCAAATGTGCAAGCACCCGCTCAACCACTTCAGCCGCAGCAAACCTCGTCTAACCCTTTCCGCCAACCTGTCATGCCGACAGGAAGCTCAGTTTCTCCCTCCTTACCGCCGACACGTCAGTCAACAAACCCATTCGCCAGAAATGCAAATGTACAATCACCATCACAGCAGCAGTCTACTAATGCGTTCTCAATCGAGACCGTCAGTAGCCCAATCTCGGCTTCCTCACCGTTCACATCAGCGCCACCGCAAAGCCAACAGTCCGAATTTCAAGCCAATTCTCCTCTTTTCTCCACGCATCCACAATCTACAACATCTCCAACATCACAGCTCCCGCCTATGCCACAATTACAACCTCACCGCACAGGCACTAACCCATTCGCACGCAATCGCTCGCCTCCGAATACGAATTCGCAGTTCCAGGCTGCTGCTGCTGCCTCCCCACTTGTGACAAACCCGACGGGAAACACAAATCCGTTCCGACAAAGCGCTTTCGTGAACCAGCAAACCGGGACTGGCTGGCAGCACTCGGGGCAGGGTACCTTTGGTGGATTCGATATGAACAACGTCGAGACTATGCCCGTCTTTCCTCGTCCTGGACAGAACTGAAGATACTGTGGCGAGGTGCGTGCACTGAATGTGTGAGTCTAGCATACACGACGAGGACCTAGGAAGACTTTTTCTCACCTGAGGTCTGGGGTGACTGCATTCCTGGCGCTGCATACTGCTACTGTTCTTGGAGCGAATCAAAATCCTCGTCCGGTTTGGCTATCCTATAACAAAATCTGTGCAGCTTTATAATACTTTCTTAACATTAGGATTAGAGAGGGCAAACATGAACAACCCAGTCTTGTGTGTGTAATTCTGTCTCATGAACATAGAGCGCCATTGGAAGACGGAGATGCGCACATCCTTGCCAGGGTACGCCCAACCCAATCATCCAAGGCATCTGACAAGCACCCCCAATACGTACCTCGATCTCTGTGGGAACTCCTACTGGTGCATTGGCGAAGTGACCAATAGTGTGTACGGGAATCCATCCACCCCCCCTAGATTACAAGTAAATCGGGGCACCCTGCCGCTTTAGGCGATATAACCCGCATGCAACTATCCGACTCGTCCGGGCAAGAGATCGTCCTCGCGTGTGCTTGCAGCTACTCTACTCACTTTCGAGGTCTTGCCGCCTGATTACTCCGGAGAGGACCCTATGCACGCCCGTGAGGTACACGCCCATGAGACACACGCCCATCATATACACGCCCGTGAAATACACGCCCATGAGACACCCGCGCATCAGATGCACGCTCGTGGGATGCATGCCCGTGAGGTACGTTTTGATTTTCGAAAATAGGTTTGTTGGTTTGGCCCGTAGCTTGGCCCGCCGCACTAATCGCTGAATGCGCTAGTTGACCGATCCGACCGATTAGTCACCGCAAACTACCCCTCCGTACGCTAGTGGGAGCTAGGAGCGGGATGCTGCCAGCCCTCTAAGGCTGTGATCTTTGTACTGCAAAGCAATGCATTGCCGCGCAAGGATGTCTTGATGTTCTGATGTTCTGTTCATTCGCACTCGAGACTTTGAACTCTTGACAGGTTATGGTCTTTCTGCCTCACTATTTCTGAACGTCGTAGGCTACGAGTAGAGTCGCCTATCGTAGCTGAATCTGCCATATCTTGCTATGGCCGAAGTCCTAGGCGCTGTCGCCAGCGGCCTCACCTTAGCTAGCCTGCTCAAAGTGTGCCTCGATGCCTTCGACCTCATCCAAGCAAGTCGCAACCAAGAGTTGGAGTACCAAAAGCTAGTGCTGAAACTCAATATCGAGAGATGCAGGCTATATACGTGGGGTCAAGCAATGCACCTGATTCCGGTTGATGGCCAGGCACAGACTAGTCCCCTGGATTCATTCGCGTTCAGGAGTCTCGTCTTTAGCATACTTGAAACGATGCAAAAGCTGTTCTATGACGCCGATAAGCTTGAGAATCGTTATGGTTGCCGACCATCAAGCCAGCTGCGCCTCGGCTCTATAGAAACGTCTAGCATTTCGCGAGAGCTTGCCGCTGCTTTTGCTGACTTCAAAGTTGATGGGTCGACCACAACGGTGCAATCGAAATTCGTCCAAAAGACACGATGGCTAATCCATGATCACAAGAAGTTCAAAGCTCTCGTCTCGGATATCAAAGATTTCGTCGACGGCCTACAAGATTTTACAAAGGAGCTTTCTCCGAAGCCTTTCCAAGAATCAGCAATAAGGCATCGTATTGGTTTGATTGAGGATGTTGCGACATTAGAAGTCGTAGCAGAAGTCTGTGAAACGGATCACCCCAGCTTCTCAGAGACTGCATCCCAAAAGTGGGACATTATCTCAACCTTCACAGGAAGCGGTCGGGACATCGAAAATTGGTCTGACACTATCGAACCTTTCGTTAATCCCGAGATAGCAGATTGGGAGAACCTCAGCATCACAGAACTAAGACACCAAATGGTGCAATTGTTGGAGAAGCATAGGCAATTGGAAGCAAAAGTCTCTGCGACAACCTCTGAGGAGCGGCGGAATATCATGCGCGAGAGAAAGGTCCAACACAGTGGGAAGCATGAGCCAAGTAGGCATTCCAGCCATAATTTCGCTAACCGCTTAGACTGACTACCCGCCCAGCCGTGGAAGCTGCAGAAGTCAGACCATCCGAGCCCGCCACACTGGCCATCGAGAAAGGGCAGCACGTTTTTATACCAGATGGCGACGAGGCGTACAAATCTATTGGTGAGCTTGGCCGTGGCAGTGAGGGTTGAGTACCCGTCATGAAAGACCCTCCCCGAATCCATGTTACCAGGACAAGCAGTTCTAAACCCAAGCTAAGCCTGTTACAGAGGGTTTCATTGGTTAGTTGAGAATTTAGCTAACGATACTGTGTTGCTGAAGCACTACTAGACTCGATAAAGTGGAGAGCAGGCAGATTCCTGGCAAGGCTAGTGTTCAGCCAGAGTTGTCCACAATCCAGCAGCAGCAAGCGCAAATCGCCAGAATGATAGCGAGTCTGAGGCATGAGCACCAGCAGCTGTACGGGCAAGCTGCCAATTTCCAGGATCAACACACCCGACATGAAAGCTCGATCAATGCCATTCTCACATTCCTCGCCACGGTCCACAATCGCAGTCTGCAAGGTCATGAGGGCGCTCCAGGTATCACCAATCTGTTCTCTGGGTCGATCCCTCACGACTCCGGTCAAGGAAATGTCATTGACCTTGGCGATTATTCCTTTGACCAACTTAACGGCGGCGATAGAACGATGCCGAAACCTTTCAAGAAACAGCCACTACTTCTCCAAGCACCTCCGCCGGATGCACGCAACTCAGTTCCCGGTACTCCTGCGGCGAATTTCTCTAATGTGCTCAACTCATTAGAAAATTCCGGCGGCAATGCTCCTCTGACAAGCTCTCAACGCGTAGACATGCTTCGATTGATCAACAATTCTTCCAACCAAGCTGGTGATAATGCCCACGTCTCCTTAAATCCACCTTCGGCGCTGAAAGACTACGATCGCAAGCTCGCGAGCACCAAGGCCGACATCGAACACTTGGCTAAGATGCAGGCTGAGCAAGATCGCTCTGTACAGAACCTGACCAACCTTCTGCGGCCTCTTAGTCCTTCACGCTCGATTCCAGGCATCGGTGATAGAACAAGCGTCCCACCGTCACCACTTGACATTGACGACCTTCTCAATAGTAGCTAATACTTCAATAATTTTCCGCGAGAGTGTTGAAAGGTTTAATGAGCATCCGTTGGAGGCCTATCTAGGCAGGCAGAAAGCTACAGCTATATACATCGTAGGAGGCTGGGTTTGTCATGGTTTCAACAGAGAGGACCGCTGTTTGTAAAAGAATAACAAAAGTGAGGGTAGTCGATTTAGCCATTGAGTAGAACTGATGCTCGACCGCGAATCACTCCCGAGTGTCTTACCTTCAGCTCGTCCCCTGCTTACTCTTAACTTACCTCCGCGCTTACCTCGCGCCCATACTTACTTGCAGGTCATGAGTAATTAAAATCCGTGGTAAGAAAGTGAGAGCGAGGTAAGCTCGACGCGGGAGAGTAAACTCAGGATCACAGCTCCTCAGAAGCCTCTAGGGCACACTGCGTAACCCGAATATGTCGCAATGCGCTTGCAGTTGATCCGAGCGCTCCCCCCCCCTCAGATTACAAATAATTCCGGGCCTAAGTCTGAAGCTGACTCCGACGAGGATCCTGCTGACTGCCGGTTCTCGTTCTTAGTGACCGCATCTTCCATACCCTTCCTGTCTAATTCAAGTCTTTCTTTCTCTTCTACATTTTCTTCGATGGCTTTGGCGGCTGCGGGGAGGTCGCCACCCATTTGACTGTCCATGATTTATGGACGGGAATGGCGTTCGCTTTGGCTATCGTGAAGGGACTTGGGCGGATCTGAGGTCCCACAATACTTTCGAGCTTTATCTCATGGTAGGAATATGGGTTGTCGGGGCGTAACAAGTGTTGGTTGCCTTCTGTCACTGAAACCAGCGTCTTCACGAAATAAAGAGGGAGGAAACACAGAAGTAATGCAGAAGTTGTTATTGTATTAGGAATTAGGAATGCCGTTAGCTAAATCATATACAAGGCAAGCGGAGGAGATATTAGACACAGGAAAGAAGGAACGATCGAATCATGTCAACATTGAATTCAACAAGGCTCGCGATCTTGCAACTTCATACAATTCCATGAACACTCATTGCAAGGGCGCAAGTATTCCATATCAATGCAGAAGGAGCCAGACAGCAAACGAGCTTTCGGGGCCGAGCTGATTACCAGTACGGTGGGCCAAACGTCTTCGGAGGCAGTAATTTGGCGTGCTGCGACCTCGCTGGCAGGGGCGTCCTGGATAGCAGTCGGGGACCCACTCGCTTGCAGGAGTTCTCGGGGTACGATTTCTAGTACAAATTAGACAATTTTGACTCCTCCGAGCGAGGCTGGGTGCAGGCCTGGGGCAGGCCTGGGCAAGAAAGGTTCCGGGCGTTCACAGGCATGTTCTGAGGGGGCGTTTGCCGCCTAAATTTTGCTTATGGCTGACCGCTCCGAGCATATACAAATGTCAGCCAGAACGACTACAAACTCTCTTGCGAATAGGCCGCGTTTCGGTTGCTACTCGCAGGTGCCTGCTGGGGCCTACTGATGCCTACTGTGATCTCAGGAAGCATACACGCCCATGAGATGCACGCCCATGCGATACATGCCTGCGAGGTACATCCCTATGAGATGCCTGCCTATGAAGTGTACCCCCATTTCGATATATATCCTTGAGATGCATACTGTCTTATCGCCGACCACCATAGATGCCAAGCTCGTGTAAGAGGCCTAAGTCACGCTGCACCCCACGACAATGCCTATGAGACACACGCATGGGAAACACGCCCTTGATGCTAGGAATGGCTGCGCAAGCAATGCCTAGCTGCCACTACCGAACCTTGCCATACACAGGGACACCCAGCTGGTCAGGGGACATTCAACTGGTGTCAACCCATCTGTGGCAAATGCACACGCATGCTATGACGCTGGGCACTGTCTATTTAGATAGGCGTCCCACGCCCACATAGAATTAGAAGACACAGACACAGAATACACAAGTTCCACCATCACGCCAGTAGCCTGCTAATCGCATGCGCGACACTTGCTAATCGCAAGCTCGCCCTGTAATTGTGAACACCCGTGATCTGACACTATTCCATCGCTGAGTAGAGAGTCTTTCTATCAAACATTCCGCTCCACCACAACCTGATTCTAGCACTTGAGATGCACGCCCTTGAGATGCATGCCGGAAAGGTTTGGGGAGAAACCTCTAGGTCTCCCACCTTCTCGTCTCATTTTATCCTTTCTGCAATCTCTCTCCCTGTCCACTGTGTGTCGACCGCGGTCGGTTGTCCTCCCTTCCGCTTCCATTCCGCTTCCACGTTTCGTTGTCACTCTTCACTCCAGCTCGTATTGTACTCGCTTTCTTGTCACCCTTGCCTTCACCGACCGCATCATCTCCGTCAGATGGATCGAAAACGCAGCGCCAAAAATTACCAGCGAACAGCAAAGGAGAATGGCTGGGTAGCCGGGGTCCATGAAGAGGAGGATAGCATACAACAAACGAAGGACGACTTCTGGCAGATATAAACGGAACCAGCAGGCAGCCCTAGATCAATGGATGATGTAGATACTAGGCGTGGGCAGGCATACACCTAGAGGCCAGGCAAGGCCAGGCAAAGCCAAGCGTGCACCTAGATGATAGGCGTAGGCAAGCTAGTTAGCAGACGTCCCTAGGTGGTAAGCGTAAGTAAACATGAACTAAGGCGTAAGCGTATCGAGGTCGGCACCTAGGTTGGCGCCGGTGAGGTCATAAGGTAAGATGGTGGAAGATGATAGATACAATTCAGATAGACACCTCCTTATTGCTTTTGTGCCTTCACTTACCTAACACTATTGAAAAAGCCGTGAACGAACCTAAAGACTGACGTAATTTGAAACTCTGGCTTTGGAGCCTGGGATGCCGGAAGAGTAGCTGGTCTAGCACTTTCGCCGATCTTCGTAGTTAGGGCAAAGACTGAAGCTGACCATACAGACGCCTGCAGTTGTCCCACTCTCACTCTAAGAATTCAACCACACTGCTCGCCGCGTTTATCGCGCAATTTTCTATGATGCTTGATTGTGGCTGCATAGCCATCACTGCCAGATGCGAGTCGTATAGCATATTTCTGAGAGAAAAAGAGGACTGGCACACGCCTCAATTGAGGATTGTGATCGTCGGCGAGGCTATGGGCAGTTGTCTTGCAAGGCAGGCGTTTCTTAAATCCATACTATTGGTTCCCTCCTGCTTAGCGCACTGCAGCTAGGGAGGAATTCAGGGGGGCAGTGCATTTTTCAGCCTCGTGCACATGTGGTAGAGAGTAAGCTCCAAGTCGGCCGCTGTAATTTAGGCTTGAGGGATTTCCTTAACTAGGCACCTAAACCCTCACCCACCGTCGTTGTTGCCGAATTCATCATTGCTGCTGTGCTCGGGAAGACCAACTGATTTCATCATGTCTTTTGGAGTAGGCATTGGCGATATCATAACAGTAATCACACTAGCTAAGACGACAGTTGAAAATTGTTGTTCTGCTCCCAGTGACTTTGCCGAAGCATCAAGGGTTACCCAGAGCCTCTATCTTATACTCGATGGCATCAGGCTGGAATATCAAAATTCAGATTCTCCGCTCCGCAGAGACAAGCGCACCCGCATAGATTTCGCCATCCACTTCAAGAACTGCGAATCATCGCTGAAACCGCTAGCAGAATGTATCGCCAAGTATGCGAGTCTGGGCAGCTCTAAAATCAAGATGATGGATCGCTTGAGGCTTCCAAAGAAGGAATTGCTCGAGCTTCGCGGGAACCTCGCCTTCTACACTGCGAGATTGTCGGAATTCCTGCATATGATTGGATTGGGAGCAATAGGGCGCGTCGAGAAGAAGCTGGAGGACGTCAAAGACTTCTTGCCGGAATTAATGACCAAGATCGACCAGATGTGTGCGGAAGTCCGCATCATGGGCGACAAAGAGTCACTGCTTTCTGACCACACAGATGACGACAAATTAGTTTGGAAAACCTTTCGGACCAAACTAATCAATGCAGGCTTCACGAGTAGTGTTTTGAGAGAGCACGAGGCCTCGCTATTTCTGCGGGTCAGAGAGTTGACTGAATGCGGTCTCTTTGACTCTGATGCTGCCACCGAGGTATCCTCAGATTATCAAGGCCCGGAAACCCCAAATGTACCATCTCGAGGGCATAACGGTGGCCGAATTGACCACGATTACGAGAGCGAAGCAGATTCCGAGAAGACAATCACACCGAAGCCATCGATCAACAGCCTTCGGAAAAGAAGGTCCCGTGGATCGATTAAGTCTAGAAGCCGCGGCCAAAAACCTGAGCTCAACAAGCAAAACGTGGACACCAGCCATCATACCAGTTGGAAACGTCGCTCGGGCACCCACGAGGCTCCCGATGGAGACGCTGACCCCACAAGCTCTGCCCATGCCACTGATAACTCAGCTTTTCGCTCAGTACAGGTAGACACTAATGCGCAAAAGCAAACCAATCCTGTAGGTGGTATGAACCCTTCATTAGAATGCCATAAGCATTCAGTTGAGGCACCAGTTTTACGCGTCTGGCGCGATCCAAAGGGTACCGCCATACTCAAAGCAGCAATTTCCACGGAAAGGGAAGGCTTCGTCGTTGTCCACGACTGCGATAACCAAGAAGTCATGATACCATGTTCTAATCTCTCAAAGGCAGACCTAGAGTATGTCAAATCTTTCCAAACAGATGCGAGCAGCAAGAGCGAACCTCAAATGACTGAGAGCTCGGCGTATCAACCAAAGCCACCAAGCAAGTTGACGAGCAATTCTCCAAGCAAGTTAACGAGCAATTCTCCAAGCAAGTTAACGAGCAGTTCTCCAAGCAAGTTGACGAGCAATTCTCCAAGTTTGGTGACTAGCGACATAGAGATAATCGAAGTGCCTCGCAGACCCCGCCCAGACATCCTGGTTGGCAAACGAACACGCCGAGTTGCAAAATGGTATTATCGCACACAAATGATAAAGCCACAACCACCTCAACCAAGAGCGCCCTATTTGGACGTTACAAACGATCAGCTCCCGAGTGCTGCGGCAGCCGGAAATCTGAAACGTGTAAAACGACTCCTCAACTTGGGCCACAACATCGAATCGAGAGGCCCTACATCATGGACTGAAACGACCGGCAGCGGCGAGGATCAATCATCCACTCGGCACTCATATCCAGAAACCACAGCTCTATACCGGGCAGGTGACGCTGGGTACTTGGAAATTGTACTCTTTCTCTTAGAGAATGGAGCCAACGTGAATACACGTAACGGGTGGGACGGCCGTGTAGGAGAGCCGATCCTTTCCAAGGCAATACGCAATGGTAACGAGAAAATGACCCGGCTTTTGCTCGAATATGAGGCACGACAAGAATATGGGGACTCGGCCACGGCGCTCCATGAAGCCAGCTCCTATTCAAAGAGCAGCATCGTCCGGGCACTGCTGGATCATGGCGCCAAGATCGATGCGCTTGACAATCTTGAGCAGACACCGCTCTACAATGCTGCACTCAGAGGACACGCAAGCATTGTAAAACTTCTTCTGGAAGAAGGAGCGCGTTGCAACACAGTCACGCTTGACGGACAAAGTCCTCTGTACAAGGCTGCTGGTCGAGGTAAAGAAGATGTCGTGCGCCACCTGCTGCGTTACGGCGCTGATGCATCCGTTGGACGAGGTCGACACGGTGAAACGACGATGTATAAAGCAGCTTGGAACAATTATCTCGAGATTGTCTGCCTTTTGCTTGATTATGGTGCAGATTGCGACCTTCCAAACGAATTGCAGATGCCATCTTACAAGGGCCTCCAAGAAAAAGTATTGCATGGCATAGTCGCCGGCATCGGCAACCGGCACGCTTTGATGAATGGCTGGGGCAAGACAGCTCTCCATGCAGCGGCCTATCGTGGCTTTGAAGATATTGTGCAGGTTCTCGTTGAAAGTGGTGCCCAGCTGGAAGCCACAGGCAGCGACGGTCAGACTCCTATGTATCTCGCGGCCCACGAACAGCATAGAGGTGTTGTACAGATTCTTCTGAAAGCCGGAGCGGCAGTGCTGCCAGATCGACATGATCCTGTTCTCGCGTTGTTGAGTGGGGAGAGGGAGCAGAGGGGCAAGGGTGAGTCGAGGGAAATAGCCAGGGGGTTCCACGATCCTCAAACTTTGGCTAGGATTGGCACGACAGACATTTTGGTTGGCTTTGTGGCACAGTTGACCCAGAATTTCTCCAAGTCAAGGAGGTGATTCGTGTCATGTTGCCTAGCTAGACTACTGTACACAGAGTGTGCCGCAGGCACACACGGACATACAACTCCTTTTGCACACTTGATTGAGCTCTGAACGCGCTTTTGTGCTCCCATCTGCTTGTTCGCTTGCGTCTACTCCTAGGCAAGGCCTGATGCCTATTGCCACGAAACTCGGCGCTTACTTTACTCTCATTGACACTGTCACTTTCTGATCGGCAAAACGATAGTAAGATGTTGTCGAGAAGAGTTAGCGATAACGTGGAAGAGGCCGAAAGGAGCGAGTTTATATTCTACATACTCGTTTTTACTAGTGATTGACGACATTCTACTCACAGAGCTCTCCTTCCAAAATGCTTCCTAATTAGGCCCATTGGCCCGTGGACCCCGTGGGTTAAACAGGCTTTTACCGCGAGACTGTTTCTGTTCTGGTATTAAGGAGCACTGACTCCCTCGGTGGCTCCTTATGCAGGTTTTAAGCCAACACGATCCGCGATTCTTCCGCCTGTCTTACCAACCTTCTTCCCACCATTTCGCTCACATCTTCATCCAATACAGCACCCGCTTCCTCATCTGCGTACTTAATTCTACACTTGACCCTCTCATCCCAGGCTGGAAAGGCGGTTGTCTGCGGAACCTTTGACGCGCTTGGAGCACAACAACCCCAGCTCAGCGCCATGAGACATAAGAGCAAGGCAAACCCGCATAGGCCAGTATAAACGATGAGTGTGAGACGGCCCACAACGATCTGGTACTTCAATTCTGCGAGAGCGAATTCTGTGTCGGGAGGGGCGAGAGCTTGGAGATCGTAGGCGAAGTTTCTAAGGTCGGGCGAAGAAGCGCCGAGAGTGGAATTCTGAGCGTAAGGGGAAAGAGCACGCGCAAAGAGCGACGGCTGGCAGTAGTAAAGCATGATGGCCAAAAGACACTGCAAGGTGTCTGCCGCACGGGCGATAAAGGCCGGGTTTTGCTGTCCGAGTGTGTCTGCGCCCTTCAGGTTCGCCCACACCATCGCCGGGTAGACGTAGAGTCCGAAGAGGTTACTTACATCTGCGTCGGAGAAGAGGGCCAGCAGCTCAGAGAGGTCGCGGGGAGAACGGAAGGCGGAGCGGTAGCCTTCGAGCATTTCGAGGGCGCTGACGGGGGCAGGCGTCGCGCTGGAGGAGAAGACATGCGAAAGAATCGTTCCGTTGGATATGCTGTACGCGACTGTGGCGCGCTGGAACTCCGTCGTGAGGCTCGTGACCCAGCCGGCGTTGGCGTACCAGGTGGTATCGTCACGGCATTCTAAGACGGCGGAGATGGCGCTTGGGCAGTAGACGATTCCTTTGTGCGTTAGGTTAGCTGCCCATGTCTAAGGCCTGGTCTGCACATAAAGCGTTGACTCACGAGCGTGGAGCGTGTTGTCCGCTGCGTTCGTAAGACACAGATAGAATGCCCCAAACGCGAAGCCATATACCTCACAATCAGACGGTTTGAACCGCCACTCTTCGCTACCCCCGGGACCCGCCATGAAATTGAGAATGTAGCCCTGCTGGCCACTGGCGAGAAGTACGTCCGCCTTGGTAAGGTTGGGATTGTTGCGTGCATCTGGCGCTGCAAGGTCAAGTCCACCAGGCACGAAATATGTCTGCTGGCACTTTTCCGTGTTTTGCGAGTCCGATCTATAAGTGCAAGGAATTGGGCCCTGAGAATTAGGGGTAATATCAACTGAGCGGCTCTGTTCAGAGAGAAACATGGATATATCTGCTTGGACGACTTGATCGGCGATGGCAGATACATTTTTGGCTAGAGAGGCGTTGAAGAGGCTCATGCCCCAGCCGAGTGAAGAAGTGGAGTCATTAAGGACCTCAAATGCCATTTGAGTATTCACGTTGCCTAGGGTTCGGTTATTGCTATGGTATAACAAAAAGTATGAGACCAATGCATCGGAAAGTCATAGATTCAATGTCGACGGAGCTGCGAGAACAGGCAACAATCAAAATACAGCAGTGGACCAAACCGCGGAAAAATGACATAAAGGTGAAACAAATTACAATGCGGGTGGTCTTGGATAGCTCCCTACACGATAAATTTGGCATGGGTTCCCTCTAGGGGAACGGTTCGATGAACAGAAGGATCATGGATGGGAAACATGACTTACTCATAATGAGGACGCCGATGGCGGGAATCAGAATAATGGATGCCAGACGAGTCGCGCTCCACAGCCTTGTGGAGCTCAAGATTGAATGGCCTCCTCCCACGGTGAGGATAAGTAGTCCCATGACACCGGTACCGGCCTGCAGACTTAGGTACTTCGATAACTGTAAGCCATCTTTTCGTGAGACGAGTACCCATTGTACTTTTTCAAAGGCCGAGGCTATTGTGGTCCCGAGGAACAGGCTTGTCAACCCGGAGAGCACACTAAGGACAAAAATGGCGTGGCTACTAGAGTTGTACAGAAACCGCACATGAAATACCGCGGTCGTTTGCGAGCCATAGATCGCTGTGAGAATCAAAAACACCGCCGTGAGAGCTGCTGAAGTCCATGCCAGTAGCTGGCGTCCCGCCGACTTGGGGAAGCTCCAGTGTTGCCGTGACTCAGGTGCAGAGTCGACGATCCCTCCATTCAGAGGCCTTGTCGAAGCATCGGTTTCAGGAGGGACTGTACTGTATGTGGCTTTGGAGCCTGCCTTCTCGGTCGGCATGGAGTTTATAAGGCAGCCGAGTCGCTAAAGAAAAACGCCGTTAGCAGAGACAGTTGGCCCTTGAAGTATGGAAGTACGATCCAAAAATCGACTGCAAGATGACAGCGGAACAGCGGGACTGGTGCAGCGACAGGGCGGGCTTTTACATCTGCTCTTGCGTCAGCCTCATATATGCGGCCCAAGTCGCAGCTCTTCGAAGAACGAGGCGAGACGGGTCCATTAGACTACGGGCAATCTGGTAACTCTCCAATAAACTACATGAAACGAGTATTCCGTAAGCCCTGTATGCGCCCGGAGTGCAAGGGCCTTGCGGATCATTCGACAAAATGGTGCACCGCCCCGATACTGTTGGTGTCGGATGCGAAAACGGGGCACCAAGATCAGCTGCCGCGACGCCATCAACATTATATTTGGCCTAGCCGAACGCCACACGGGCTTTTTAGGAAACAGGGTGAGGCAAAAAGCGCGTTTTAGGTCTGCCTGAAAGCCTGAAAGCCTGTTTTTGGTAGTGAGGAAGGGGTTGAAAGGTAGACTTGTATTTGCGGTTTGGAATCTGGGTTACTGGTTTTGACTTTGGAATGTGGACTATTGTTATGATAGATGAGAGACCCCGAACGCCGCCTCTATCTGCCATGTCTTTGTCAGTGAGTAAACTTCCCATTTATCTTGGATAGTACGAACCAAGGGAGAGAGGTCGAAGCGGTCACCGCGTGTCTCCCATCGTCAACGTTAGTAGCTGGGTAGGAACTCGAAGACGGGCTAAATACCTGTAACTAAGCCTTGCGATAACAAAGAACGAACCATAGCCCTTTTCACCATCGACTTGGTAGAAAGACAACAATAGCTCTACTGAAATGTGATGCAAGTCAGTCTTCGAATCGCATCGAAAGCAGGTCAAGGAACGAGGCGACAATCTTCACTGAAGCTGCTTGGGGTTTTTGGAGGGTATCATGCGACTCCGTATTACATTTTGTGTGGAATGCATTACCGGCGGGCGCCAGGGGTAGTTATTGGTCAGAGCAGGTGCCCCCGCTATCACAATTTCGGGTAATCATCAACAATGGCAGGCGTTGACATCCCCGCCAAGCAAAAATGCGGCCGTGAGGGTCGGTAGCAGCGACACGGTCACGGCACTCTTGACTCAGATTGACGTGCCCCCAAGCAAAAGCCCTACGAGATCCTCGTCAAGATCAACTAGACCAGCCTCCATGCCAGCGACAAGTTTCTCCTGCACGACGAATGGTCCGGCTTTTGGCCTGGCCGTGCAGGAGCCGACCAAGGGCATAGCCGGGCACGAGGGGGTGCCGGCACTGTCGTCGCCGTCGGAGACGCCATGCACGGCCGGTGGAAGGTGGGTGATCGTGCGGGCACCAAGTGGGTTGCGAGCATGTGGTCTTTGCTAGTTCTGCACGAATGGGACGGATGAGCTGCATTGCCGAAGCAGACGAATAGTGGGTTCTCAGCTGCGGGGAGGTTTCAGGTGAGTCGATATTGTCACATCAGAGCATTCTTGATAGAGGCCTTTTTCCCTTTCGAGTCTCTCAAACCAGCGCTCTTAGTTTACTCTAGCGTGACGCTGACGTATGGGGGTCTAGCAATACTGCATTGCAGGCGGCAAGTACACGACGAGGATCCCTGAGGGCGTCACTGATGAAGAGGCGGGCCCCATAATGTGCGGTGGAGTCACAGCATACACGGCGTGCAAGAGAAGCGCCGTCAAGCCTGGCAAATGGATTGTCCTCCCCGGCGCCGGAGGTGGGCTCGGCCACTTCGCGGTGTAATATGCCAAGGCGATGGGCATGCGTGTGATTGCCATCGACGGCGGCGACGAGAAGGGAGACCTGTGCAAGAGACTCGGCGCCGAGGCCTATATCGACTTTACTACGAGCAAAGACATTGTGCGGCGGAGGTGATGGCGCTGACAATATATGGTGCGCACGACGTGATTGTCACGACGGCCACCCGGCAGGAGGTACGAGAGTGCACCGGGCTTCCTACGGCCGGGAGGCACGCTGGTCGTGATGGGCTTGCCGAAGGACCCTACTGTCATAGCGAGCGCGCCGCCGTTGACGCCCGCATTGAAGAAGCTTCAGGTTGTCGGCTCGGTCGTGGGCATGTTGAAGGATGTCGAGGAGGCATTGAACTTTACTACGTGAGGCCTTGTTCATGTAAGTTAAAACCCCTAGATTTTTAATCCCCCCTCCTTGTCATTCGTCGACCGCCCTACTGACCATTGTGCAGCCCATACTTACCAAAGGCGACCTGGCGGATCTAGACAAATTTTGCAAAACGATGATTGAGAGCAAGTTGGCTGGTCGCGCAGTTCTGAAGGTTGCAGCGTGAGGCTTACTTTAACGAATTTAGAAAGATCCAATGATGTGGTACTTGATCCGTATATGAGATACTGTACATTGAAGAGAGACTTGCACGCTTCTGATGTCTGATCCCACTTGTGAGACTCTTTACATGAGTACAATACTCTAAAAGTACGAAGGTTGCAACTGCAACAAAGCCCTATGAACGTCAAAGCTCTAACAAACCTTGTAAGACGATCTATTGCCTTCCAGGAGCCGTGCTACTGTTGTTCCTCACCTGCAATGCGCTGCTTTGGAAGAATTGTAATGGTCTATGAGGTGCAAAGAACTTTGGATGTTGTCAGACGTGTCAAGCCTTCAGTGGTTACCCGTCGTATCGACCGTGGGAACCGAATGATTGTGTTGCGCATGAGAGACTCTGGTCCAGTCAACATCGCCCAATCTGCCAAGTGCCCTGCATCCGTCACAGTCGACATAGTCGCTCAGAGTACAACTCCAATGGCAAGACGGGCATATGTCATGCGTCTGTTTTCGCCAGCTGGCATCTAGATAGACATGAATCCAGCAGCTCTATCAGTGTCCAGGTCGTGCCATACCTTTGAAAATCCATCCAGTTTTCTGGATCCAAAAGTCATTCCTTTCAAACCCTTTCTTGCCCTGCCAATATTCCGCGGAGAAAGGGCGGAATGTCAAGCAATGACCGCATAGCCGGAGTGAAGCCGGATTCCATAACCTCAGCGAAGCCATGAGATCAGGGATATCAAACACGCCGACTGGCAAGAAGCCTGCATATTTCGCAGATGTCATCGCTCTGGCAAGATCGATTGACCCTGCGAGGGAGGCAAGGCGTTTACATGTCAGGGCAAATGAGATTTGAGATGGCGCATGGCCGACGGAGTCAAAGATGTCCAGGAGGACTTCGCCAGGCAGTCTCGAGAGTGCCCCACATGCCTCCCAGTCCGGTCGATGGGCTTGAAGGATCTTCAATGCGTCAATTATTTCAGCCGAGCTGTTGCCGGCTACGCAGTTTGACTTACATTATCAGAGATCACGAAGCGTTTTCCCAGTTTACGTTCGAAATGTTCACTCTTGGCGAGACAACGTAGAGTGACTCTGTCTACTATCTCCATGTTGACCTGGTCACTCTGAAGGTTTCCAGTGAACGCTGGGTATGTCAGAGGGCCGGATGCTGATGGCGATCTGGTCATGTAGCCTGTCGGCTCGACTACCATCACCAACGCGTTGCTCTCAACTACGCGACTGAGCGCCGCGGAGAACTTATTTTGGAAGGAAGTCTCCCCATTATTAGCTTGGGGATCGAATTTCGGGAAGACAGGGGTTAGTGACGTTTAGAGATAAGGCCGATTAAGGCAGGGGCAAATCCGTTCTAACCCATCTAATCTTAGCAGCGAAACTGTCCCAAGGCATCTTACGTGTCGTAAGAAGGACGAGGGGTCCCACAATTGGGTAATGCTTCCCTAAGTCCGGAGCACTGCTTGCTTCTCTCACGACCTTCTCAAGGAAGGACGCGGTCTATGGGAAAAGCTAAGCTAGGGTAAGAATATGTCAAAGGAGATAAGGGGGGTGGTAGGTGAACTGCTTTTGTTGAAATGACATCACACCATTCGGGTTGTCTACGCAGTCCAGATTTCTCGGTAGTTGGTTATGATGCTTTGCAGAAATGGGCTGTAAGGTGCAATGCAGCTGCCGCGTGGCTTTCCGTTGCCAGATCTCGATCAAACTGCTGCTCAAGCGCTGAATTGCAAGCTTAGATAGCAGTTGTATAAGGTTTAGCTACGAGGATCCTCATACGATTTCGCGGGGTAAAGTTAGCGGGCGTGGCGCGGTTCCTGGGCTTTGCCCAATCACATCACCCACTGGCCTTGTCCCAAGCAACGCCGGGCCACCCGCCAATACCCACACCGGCGCCCGTAATAAAGCTGGGGCGCCGTTCTCGACAATTATTCCCCCCTCCTGCACGCTTCAACACACCTCATCAGTCATTTCAACATCTGACGACTTTGTGCCTCTTTAGTGCGCCTTGCTTCTTCCTCTAAGCCACGAAAATACGTCGGTCTTGCCATTGCAACAATCTGAGTCGAGTGGCGTGTCGCCAACCCTCCCGATCCCCCCCCTTTGTTCTCGCCTGCACGTGATTACACCCTCTCTCTGCCTCGACCGTTTTCCTCAACGCGTCCTCCTGCTGTTGCAAACATCGTCCCTAGGCCTTCTCCTCCAACTTCCTTGACCTGAACAACCGCAACGAGCAAGGCAGTCCAGCCGATATGTCAGATCAATCTCCTCCTCCTTCGCCCACCACCACTCAGCGACGCCGCTCATCCTTCGCCGAATTGTTCACCTCTCGACCTTCCATGGCCCCTTCTACAACCCCTCCTTCCACCTCCGTCTCTGCTAGCCTTCCCCGTCCCCAGCATACTCGAGGCGCGTCCTTGTCAACCTCAGCCAAGGGCCTCGGTCTCCTCGGAGGTAGCCCAGAACAATCTCCCTTCAGCGCATTCGCAAAGCAACGTCAAGCCAGCGTGTCGACCTCATCTGGCACCGGCTCTCCTGAGTTCAGAAATAGTTTCGAAGATGAGCCAGCGATAATCGAGGACGACGCGCCAAATGCACAAGCGAACCCACCAAGTTCCCCTTCGTTCGCACGACGGATGAGCTTCGGAGCACAGGCTCTTAGGGATGTGAAGCAGAGCGGAGGCGGCGGGTCTGCTGGCGGTAGGCGCCCTTCACCTTCTCTCTTTACCTGGAACGAAGATACTGCACCTAGTGGATCTTCTGCCTCCCCCTCTGGGCCTTCGAAGTCGGCCACGGCTAGAGGTAAGGGTCAAGGCCTGTCTTCAGCCCTGCCAAAACCCACAATCCGTGTACTCTTCCTGTTCTTGATCTTTTTACATCTGCAATTTGCAACTGCTCAAGAGTCGATGCTGACGGTCTCCACAGGTGAAGGCTTCACTTGGTCAGACGCCTTCCGCGACAAAACCAAGCGTTCTCCCTCCTTCTCCTCCTCGGCAAACCCTTTCGCTTCCAATCCGGCTCGCAATAGATCTGCTAGTACCAGCGCCAGTATTAGTACGCCAGAGCCTCCAAAGGAGGTACCGAAGCCGGCTCCCGCCCCTGCGCCTTCAAAGTTCAAGAAGCCGGATCACTTGGGTGAGAGGATGCTTAGAGGTGAATTCATGATGGATTAGGAGGAAGCACTCAGGCCAATGAGTGTCACATTATTTTTCAAGACCCCGTTTGGTCCTATTGGTGTGTTGCTTTCTGCAATTGTGGCAACCTGGTACTCTTCTGTATCTTCACAAAGGTTTCGACTGGATTTTGCTGGCAGAGCCATACGAGCCATTTTTTTTTTTTGCTTACTACCGGGCCACGCGACCATTCTTTGGCTGGCTGCTCTAGCCTGATTACCGTTCTTCCTCGTCACCTAACGCAAGAGATTTTGCTTGTATACGGAATCCGAATGTCGAGTGGGACATGCACGACGATTAACGACTAGAATGAAATATGGGACAAACGAGCCGTGGGAGGGCACCAGCTGGCACTGATGAAGGGCTACATTGATGACCCTCGTTCAGAAGAAGGTTGATGAGCAAGTGACAAGGAAAGTAAACACTATTGTGCTTTTAACAGGCGATAGGGACGGATGATGATCCAGTCTGTAATTGCTTCTTAACCTTTTCACTCCATAGCGTTCTAAACGAGGACCTTCAAGGAAGTCATCAACCTGTATAGTGCTCAGCACACAATCGCTCTCCCATGTGTTACCGTAACATTGACTTTCCAGACAGTTCACAGTCGCGCCGTTCCCACCGCCGACGACTCTTCTAGGCCATCCTGCTCAGAGCTTTTTTCGTAACTCCTTTCCGGTCTTCCCTTGATCTTTGGCTCACTCCCACCGTCTCTGGAATCCAGTCGCTGTTGGCAAATACTACGTACTTCGGGGACAGAGCCGCAAAAAGGAGGTTGGAGGGCAGTACTTACCATTACGTTAATGTCACCGCTTGCGCTCATGCGAATTTGGAAACAAGAACGACTGTAGCGGAAAGATGGGAGTTGGCCTTTGGGGGGGTGTTGGTTGGGAGAAGACTCTCAAATAAGCTTGAATGGTTCTCGAACCAGGCAGAGGAAGAGCTGCGGATACTTGAGGCCGGTTTCATGGAACGTGGGCCAATTTTCTGAGCGTATTGCTATTATCTGAATCCCGCGTGGACTTCACGGGCTTCTAGTCGCCAACAACCATTTCTAGTATTTCCATTACTTGTGCTTTCTCTGTCAGTGGGATTGGATTAGCGACACAACAGGGATCGTGCAAGCTGTTCTCTGCCAGGACATCCAGCTTGTCTCTGCCGACTCCGACGTCTTTCAGCGTCCTGGGCATTCCTAGTGCTCTAAACACAGCGTCCAATGCATCTCCCGCGTTGCTCCTGTCCTTTGCCAATCCTGCTCCCTTCAGCACCTGGACGACAGTTTCGTCGCTCCAGATGATATTCTTGACCTTCTCCTGCTTCTCGGAATTCGCCCGAGCATTGTAGCTGAGTACAGCCGGGAGCAAAATACAGCTCGTTTCGCCGTGTCCCACCCCGAGCGGACCCAATTGGTGGCCGATTCCGTGACTTGCGCCGGCAAGGAGGATCTTGGGAGCATACAGCAGCTCAATCAGAACGTAGTTCGTTGCGAGCTGGCACTGCAGTCTGGCCTCCAAATCTCCAGGGTCTGCCTTGGTCTTTAGTAAGTTGGGTATCAATAGCTTGAGGGCTTTTTCCGCCTCCACATCGACTTCTGGAATGCTCTGCAGCGAGCACATTCCTTCAGTGCAGTGGTCGATCGCACGAACGCCGGTCGAAAGCCAGACCCACTCGGGTGTTGTAGTGCAGAGGGCCGGGTCCAGGATCACGAGAGATGGATACATCTTCGGGTGCGTCATGACGACCTTCAGGTGCGTTTTCGAGGACGTCCCTCCACCGAAACGGGAATACTCGCCTGCAGAGAGCGTGGTTGGAATGCATATCAAGGGTATGTTCGGAGGTTTTCTGTCGCTATGGTCGCGAAATTTGTCGCGAAAGTTGTCGTTCGGTCTTGCATCATCGCCGGGCCTCTTCTCTGTCAGAGCCTCTAAATCGGCAAGTGTGTAAACGTCGTTTGCAAGAGCCTGGTCGTGAGCTCATACACTGAAATGAATATGCTTTTCAAGATCACTCACGAGGATAATGATCTTCGCTCCATCAATCAGACTCCCACCACCGATGGTGATCATGCAGTCAGCCTGCTTTTCACGCATATCAGTAATGATGGGCATGAGGTCCTCCCAAGGCGTATGTGGTCGAATCCCAACCCAGGTTGCTAAGTGGGCCGAGCCGAGGGCCTTTTCAAGGTCTCGGACATGCGACGTCTGAGTTGACAGACTCCTCGAGGCAACGAGGTAAGCTCTCTTCGAGTGGTACGTCTCGTTGACATGCTTCGCACAGGCGGCATCATATGTCAATCCATAGGAGATATATTGATAAAGCAAATTGCCTTCTACATCCCTCTCTTGAGGAAACGCTCTGCGGAAAGTCTCTCCAGACGAACCCATTTCTTCCTAAAGTAAGGATGCGACAAAGCAGTGACAAAATCCGGTACAGGTATGTAGAAAGAGAACGGAGACACTCTAAAGGGTAGTAAGAGAAATGGAGCTGCAGGGCATATATGCGAATAGTCCTCTAAGAATGACATCATAAGGCCCCCCAAACCTGAACCCACCATTTCTCGCTGAGATCGCCCGATTGTTAGCGAAATCGGTTTGAGCGAGACTACTTAATTCATTGCGAGTTTGTGGCTAAGGCGTCCATCATCCTGTCAGATCAACCACGGACGGTGGAGCGCGTTGCTCCCAACGGTCCGGCCGGGGCTTGTGTGGGGCAACACCTAGGCCAGATGTAGTGGAGTGTAAGCCGTAGATGGTGTAGATTGGGGCTAGGCGGCTCACTAATTGAAATTGCGCGCTCACGACACCGTTTTACTCTCCTATAGCCAAAAGTTGTGACTTCAAACGCGATGAATATCGATCCGGACCTCCTCGGTGGCGACCTCAGCAGTACTATGAGCACTGAGACGCTTCTCACCCATGACTTAGTGCTAGATAGGTTTCCTGTCTCTAGTAGGGGGCCTGCTGAACAGGAGATACACTATATTTGCATCTCTTAGAATGCCAGTCCAGTTCTGCTTTTGTCATTATCGGTAGCATACCTAAGACTGCCCGTGGCTGAGAAATCGCCTACGAAAGGTGCATTCCGGCAATTGTAATGCTTTTCTTCCTCACCGAAACTTTTTGCGAAATTGGTAAGATACTCGACATTAATCCGAACTCTACATCACAGCTCTGGCGCTGTGTGAGGGCTAGAGCTAATGACTACACCTTTGCGGAACTTGCTGCAATGGCTGGCTCTGTGGAGGGTAGAGGGCGACTTTCTCCAATGCCTGATGGGTTAAATCTAAGTATGACCCTTCGTCGATTGGTGTACACTTATTCTTCCGCACCAACTCACGAGATTACACTGTTCGCCGTATATTTCTCTCTAGCTTGTTCAGTATGTGAGAATACCGCGCATGAGTACTCTGATCCCCTAATATCGAGATCAATCGTTCGATGCGTCTAGGAGATCAAACTACATATTAACGAGGTGAAATGATTTCCATCCCCAGCCGGCTGCTTGTGAGCTTGACTGAGTCGAGGCGCAGCAAGGCAGAATCGGCACTAACAGCGATGAAACATTTTGCTGATTGGATGTGCTGCAATCTGTAAGACGCGGCGCACAACTTTGCAGCCAGCTCGTGCAGCAAACAGGCTAAGTCACGCCATCGGTTCCAGAGCCGAGGCGCAAAGAAGAGAAGGGGAGAAGCAGCGATGGACAGCAAAAAATGAAACACCTCCAAGGGCTTCCTTGTAGGAAGGCCCGACACATGCCTTCTCGTTCTACCTCGTAGCCGCCATAGCATCAGACAAATACATTTAGCCTTCTCCTCTTCCGCTTCCTCCCTCCCGCTTCTTCAATGTCCTGGTCAGTCATCTCCTCTTCACTCTGTGCCTCCAACTCCGGCGTAGCAACTGGCCTCACTCTACCCTTGATCTGATGCCGCGTAATCCTTTCCTCCGGCACGATATTCTCCAGACCCTCTGGCTCCACAAGCACCATGTCACCGGTCTCACCCAGGACTTCGACGGCTGCTTCTTCGAGTAGCACACCCATCGCCAGCAGGGCAGTCTCATTCATACTCCTGAAATCACATCTCCCCTTGTCAGGAGTAGCCATTGAATAAAAGTCCGAAGCGTATGCGTGGATAGCTTTGAGTAGCTCCGAATCGGGCAGCCGTTGGTCAGACGGGAGCTCTGCGTCTGCGTCATAGTAGCCCAAAGGCGCGTGTGTTGGCGCACGAACTCGACGAAGCAGTACTTCCTGAGGAGCTAGGGGCTTGACGTGGGTCGACGGCGCTCCATCGTCGAAGGTACCGACTTTTTTCGTGATGAATCCGTTCAATCCAACCCGACCTAGAGGTGTAAGTTGAAGCAATAGATGGCAGCGAGATTAGTGCCCCACCTGCAACGGCATCGTAGACCGAAGCATGACGCTTGGGTAGTTTCTTTATTTGTTCAGCTTCATCTTCAAGTATGGCCGCTGGGGCTTCTGATTTGTCCGGTGGCTGAAGAAATCTTCCTTGCGCTCTTGCGCGAGATTTGCCCTTCAACATTACATCCTTTGATATCACCTGGGCCAGCGCCGAAGGTGAACTTGAAGGGACTGTCGGTTTTGAGCGCCAAGCCTTATTTTCTGTCACATTTCACAGGTAACGTTGACCAAATTCTCCTATTAGGGTATGCTAGATCACAAGTAAACGCTGCAGTGAATATGGGTTGGAATGCTTTTCTTTTGAGTTTTAGCCGCAATATCGACCCGTGCCCAGTGTGCCGAGGTTGGTATCGCCAGCCTTGTCACTCTGGTTGCAGCTACAGAATATACGGCACGGCCAATCCCGTTCCCAAGATCTTTCCTCCATCGAAATCTCGACCCTAGCCTAGTTGCTCGCGTTGGACACCATTCGCGGCTAGTCATAAACCAAGGGCGGACATTGGTCCTCTCGCTAATTCAGAGCAATACTCCTATTTAATGGCTACAACAAACGACATTCCTTTCAAATCCAGGAACAGTGATTGCAATTGCGCTTTCCCCTATGTCGATGAACCCGGCACGGAATGTCGATGCAACCAGAAGAACTAGGACAAGCGTTCCGAGATCGAGGACTGGTTGCATCACCTGCAAGTAAAAAGCTGTTGTCTCCTTATGTTACCGGCCATCCGGGTTAACAATTTGCTAGAATCCGGCACGTAAAATGTGACGAAAGGAAGCCCAATTGCGCGAAGTGTACGGATGCTGGCATGAAATGCGATGGCTACCCTTCTTTAACGAAGGGCAACAACGAAAAGCAGAGACAGCACGGTCTGTCTCCGGCCTGTAATTCGCCCGCTCCCAGTTCAACGCCGCCACTGGACATCACAGCGTACGCCATTCCCTTCCAGATCCCGGGTAGTCAGAAAGATCGACAATTGGTCCACTACTTTTGCGTGCATGCTTGTCATGACCTGTCTGGCTATCTAAGTTCGGACTTCTGGAGCCGATTGGTACTGCAAGCTAGTCATTCTGAGCCAGTCGTACGCCATGCCCTTGTCGCGTTGAGCTCCATACATCTTGGCTACGCGGCTCGAGAACCTCCTGGTGTCCAACAGAGTAGCGAAGATGGCCGAAATGTCGAGACGCTGGCCCAGTATAATCGAGCCGTACGTCAGCTGCGCAAGTACCTCTCCACCAATGCACAACCATCGACCGGAGTCGCGCTGATCTGCTGTGCGTTGTTCTATTGCTTCGAGAGTACTCGTGGGGACTTTGATACGGCTCGTGAGCACCTTCGAAGTGGACTTGTGATGCTACAGAGCGCCAAAGCGAGCAGAGCGGACAGCAAATTATCGAATGATTTTCTAGACTCGGACGGTGAGCTTGAGCAGCTGACACAATTCTTCGCACGGTTGGACATGCAAGCCACAATGTTCGATGACACTCGAACGCCATTTCTCGAGTTGACTTCTGCTGAGGAACGCTGTGGTACGACACCCACGGTACCTAACACAATCTACAATAATTTGGAAGAAGCGCGAGTGAAGCTGGACAAACTACAGAACCAGCTCCTCAACTTTCTTGTAAGGAACAATCCTTTCAAATTTGTGCTGGCGGCGGACCTGCCCGATTTCATCGTGCAAGAAAAGCGTGAGATGCAGAAGCAATGCAGACGGTGGTCAGTGGCTCTTGAAGCGTTCCTAAAGCTGCAAGCCGAATCTGTGGCTAGCGAGCAGCACCCTCGCAACCTAGAATCCGACATGAAGCTTCAACAAGGCGCCACTATCCTCAAACTACATCACCGTATCGCGGAAATGTTTCTTTCAGCCAGCTTTCCAGAAGACAGCACCATATTCGGAGCCTCGCCTAATTCTGACGCGGAGTTCATTCTCGAATTAGCAGAGTCCCTGCTTCAAAACGGCCAGAAATGCAGCTTGAACGTCGGGTTCAGCTCCTCGACTCCTGCTCGAAGCTTTTCGTCTGAAATGGGGATTGTGGCGCCTCTCTTCCTGCTGGCAATGAAATGCCACGACCGCCATGTATGCGAAAAGGCAGCCTCATTGCTTGCCGCGTCGAATCGCCGAGAGGGCCTGATTGACGCACGGATGGTCTTGGGTATCCTGGAACGGGTGGCGATGCTGAAGCGACAAGAGGAAATCACTCCCTTGGTTGCTGAGGCGGTGAAACGATCAGTTGCCGCGTCGACGGAAGAGATGCCTCTGGAGGTCTGGGGCGCCGAGGCAATAGATGGTACTAAAGACGGTCTGCAGGGCATGGCGAAAATGCTTAGTGTTACATATTGAAAGACGGCTATTGAGTTGCTCATTGCAATAGGAAGAAATAGTAACAATGTAACCAAAAAAGACATTACACATAGTATCGAAGGAGGAAATCGGGCCTCGTGATATTTGCGGTACAGGACTAAGTAGAAATAATAAGTTCGCTCGGAGCAGGAGCAGACAGAACCTCTCCCACTTACGCTACCAAGAGTATCATAGCCAAAGCCACTGCTGCAGCAAGACCGCTCAGACGGCCGACACGATTTTTTCCCGCGTTCGCCATGATTGGCGTCGCGCTCGGATTGTTGGATGTCGGCGTCCCAGAGTCATTCCTCGCGGCAAACCGCATTTCGTTCTTTCCGAAGTCAAAGACTGCGACTACATTCTTCAAGAATGCATCTCCAAGAAAAGGAAGCGAGATGCCCGCTGTCGGCACTACAGCTCCAATGGTTGAGAGGCATATGTTGTTACCGTAGGGAAGAATAAGGTCTTGTCCATTGTGGTAGAAAGTTTGACCACCAATTGTGACGCCAAATGTCGGAGGTATGGCGTTGCATTCTACGACGTACACCCCCTGTTCACTGCCTATCTGCGCTGACGTGTCTGTTACAGCGGGCGGACTGAATGCTTTGTTGATTGCGTCGGCTATTTCGGGCGGCAGGATATTGAAAGGGTTTCCGCTGTCGACAACGGCTTGGAAGGGTGTGGAGTTTGTGTAGAGAGACCGGTTGCTGCTGTAAATGATGCTGTCAACGGTGAGGGTCCATTCTGTGATCTCCTCGGTTCCGTTCGTAAAGGATACAGGGATCGTCTTTGTAATTTCCACAGGAGCTTTTGCGAAGGTGGAATTGTGCGCGACTGGTGGGAGACTGCCGAGGGCGAGATAGCCGCCAGGGCCGGAAGAAACATTGTGGGGGAGTCTTTCGATGGCAAGACTGAAATATGGGTCGACCAGGCCTTGTTCGTACATATTGGCAAATAGAGTGTTGTAGCTTATCCGATCGAATAACAAGAATTCGGAATCATTCGCCACGTTAGGTCCAGGGTGAGCAGATGTCAGCGATGGATGCCCGAAGCCAACCACTCCACTGTTAATGCCGTCTCCTGGGTTTGTGGCCTTGTTCACGATGCCGACTTCTTGCCGCTGAATTGTTATGCCGCCCAGAGTGACCTCCTCATAGCCCACCAGGCCGGTCGCAATTCCCACACCATATTGAACCCCAAATGTTTGGTTTTGGATTTGTTCAAATGTGGGCGATATGTCGTAGGTTGCGTTGGCGTAGGTGCATGCTTGTTGGGGTAGCTGTTGGGTATCGTCGGTAGCATTGAAGCATTCATAGCCTGTTTGGACAACCCAGGTGTCGCTGCTGCCTGTGTCGAGCTCAAGCAGGAAGGACTGGTTGCCAAACTTGACTTCAACATCGAAAACTGTAGCGGCCTGGGTAGCGGTAAGTTGTGCGGCACCAGATGACTGAGCGCGACGGCGCAAAGGAAGTATAGTGGAAGCGGAAGCTGCACATGTGAAAATGACAAATGCAAGTAAGCAAAATGAGTACATCTTTGTACGCTCGTAGCAGGATTTCACTATTAGATTCAAACGGGCATGGAGATATTGAGAGACTTAATGTGGGCACGAAGACCTTATACACTCTGCAAAAGGAAGAAACGGCCACCCAGGCAACTAAAATATACGAGCCGACAAGTATTCCCTTACTTATTTGTTGCACTACCTACTTGTTAGCATGAGCTTCAAAGGCAGCTCAATTCCCAAATTGCAACGGTGCATGAATGCTTGATTTAAGTTGATGCAGCTTAGAAATTGGATGGGAAACTGGCAGCGTTAGTTGACCCCTGGCACCGAGTCCGGATCCGCTTGAGCAAGGCAAAATGAGCGCTGTCAACATTGTTTCGAGGTGTCAAGGAGAAGATGAGGAAGCGACTTCCAATTATCTAGTAACGATTGGCTGGGCCGGATATTCAGACGCTAAATTAGCTCATTGTCGCAGGTATTAATCTTCCTACCCCTCAGCCTCTATCTAACGCGTAATGTGAGGATAAATTTACTCTCTGCCTGCAAGATATCTCTTCGATGCAGTTAGCCTGATGCATGAATCAGCCGCATCTCCGACGACGCCTTGGGGCAGTTGGTCCTCAGGCGTTTCAGCGCATGCAAAATGACCGACTCATTCAAGCACTTGAACCACTGAGCCTGAGCTTCAACTTTCGAACACAGCTTGTTAACGATACTGTGGCCAGAGCCCCATCGAACTCTTTGAGGCAGACTACTGATTCTGTGACTGACCAAGAAGAGCTCATTGCTCACAAAGCGGGCACCAATGTCCTTGCAATTGACTGCAATGATGCTCGCTTTTTGATCTCTGGTGGTGCCGATTCCACCATCCGCCTCTGGGATCTTGAAAGCCGTCCGACGGGAGCAACACAGCATGTCTCTCGACCTACCGCGTCACTTACCCGGTCTACGCCTGCCTCACATACGCATGCGCTCACCTCCATCTCAATCTACCCCTTCGACCCAACGCCCTCAACACTCTTGAGTACTGCCTATGACAAGACACTCAAATTGACTTCCATCACACCCTCCGAGCTCGTGCCTGCCCATACCTTCTCTCTCGACCATGCTCCGTTCACACATGCACTTTCTCCAATACCCACGTCCTCTCCATTGATTGCAGTCGGAACAGCCCTTCCAGCTATCAAGCTTGTAGACCTGCGCTCCGGTCTGGCGCTACATTCTCTTCCAGGCCATAACGGCGCAGTTTACAGTGTTGCGTGGTCTCCGCGCCAGGAACACGTCCTCGCGTCGGGCGCAACAGATGGCCGCGTCCTCTTCTTTGACATTCGCAGATCTCAAAGTGCATTTGCCTCTCTTGACCTCGATGATGCTATTGGTGTTTTGGCTCCAGATCATACGCCAAGCTACAGTGGCCGTCAAGCCATGGACTGGAACGTCCGCGCCCATACCGGGCCTGTAACGGGCCTGCGTTGGACTTCAACAGGAGACAAGCTTGTGACAGCTGGGCACGATCAGCGCATAAGAATCTGGGACGCTGCAACTGGCAGAAATGACCTCGTGCACTTTGGTCCAAGAATCCGAAACGAACGTAACGGGGAATTTGCTCCTCTGATTTCGCCGGCGGGGTTTGGCAAGTCAGGGAAAGAGGTACTGTTTTGGGCGAACGACGACAGCAAAGGGGAGATCTTCACGTTCAACATGCGTGAAGGCAACATGCTTGGGACGCTGAGAACACCGGGTACCGCAAGAGGGCCTGTTCAAGCGAGAGCGGGTGGAATTGGCAAGCTCAATAGTGTCGGTAGGATCAATGCAATGGCTTGGAGGATCAATGCTACAGCTGGTGGCGGTGTGGAGATGTACTCTGCACATGGTAATGGGGCCATTCATTGCTGGGTGGGAGCGCCACCAGATGAAGAGGAAGCTGAGGACAGGGTCGACATGGATGCCGTCGAGCAAGATAGAAAGAGAAAGCGGAAGAGAGACTTGATAGGTGACATCGTGGAGGGGCTCACGAAGAAGCCTTTGACCTTAATATAGCACAAATCTGTCGTCCATCTCCTTTCTGCCCTTTGATGTCGGAGAGGATGTCCAGAATCCACCGCAGTTTTCCGCCAAACTTAGCCCATCTACCATACCTTCGGCTGTCTTTAACCTTTGCAGCCCTTCGGCTGTCTCCTCTACCGCTTTCAGGCCTTGCGCCTTGTTCTGGATCGTGCAACACACCGGCAAATGTCCTGTGTCCTGTCTGCCTAAGAATGGCTCCTCACTTGTCCTGCAATCTATGGTAGAGATTCTGAATCGCATGAATCTCGGATAACTGCAGGCATCCAGCGAGACTCTGTATCAAGCGAGATGGCTGCACATGTTCTGATGGCGAAAGGGTACAGTGATGAGGCCAGGTTCCTCAATTGCGGGCATGGCTCCTTCATCTAGTTTCGATCCTGGTGGCGTATGGAAGAGTGAGAGATGTGCGACAAGCCTGCTGATGCGTTTGCGGGAGTATTTCTCGTGGGAGGGCCGTCATGGTCTTATGGTGGTCTGGATACGGGCGTAGGCCCAAGACATTGCTCTGCTTCTATTGGTATAGACGGTCTTTGCGACGTCCTAAGGCCTCATCTTCCATTTATCTTGTGAACATGGACTTCCATTTCGCCAGGGCTCTTTCACGCGTTGCCTATATTTAGTCGGAATGAGAGCCTGGATCTGAAGAGAAGGTGACTGGAGAGGCATCAGTCGACTTTCTAGTACGAGCTGTGGAATTGGGAGACGCAGTATCTTCACGACATGTGGGTAGCGACGAACGACTGGACAGTCTGCAGCCCGAATCACCACGAAGACTTGCCGGAGTACTCCCAGGTGACTCGAAGCTTAGTGATTGTCGATTGAACCGTTTGACGCATAACCTAAGCACACCAGCAGTCAGAAGTGTTGCAATTGAATAAGTAATTGACGGGAATTTGGACAATAAAAATTGAGGCGTCATCTTCGATAGCAGAGTACTTTACCTCAATGAGTTCACCGCTGAATGCAAGGCTAGTCGGGACCGTGTCTCTTCCCAGGAAAGATCTAAAGACTCGGAGGACGCTGTTCAAATCAGCAGATCCAGATATTACTCCCTGCCGACACTGATCCTACAAGTGACCAAAGACGGAGATGGCTACTTGCCTGGCGGCTTAGTGTTCGTGAGAACTTCACACAAGACGAATGTAGGTAGCAATGGCTGAGGTGCCGCTGGGCATCATGCTGTCCCCACCGAAGACCTTGATGATGATTGATCCCCAAATCTGCTTTATCCTCTTAGCGTACCTGTACAGCAGTGGCCTTTAGGAGTGTCACGAGGCATAGAAAAGTAACTTGCATTATTTTTGATGGAGATTTGTGGCCATTCTCTACTGCTCACCTTTGGTAGTCAGCGTCGGAGGCCGGCGCTTCACTCTCAGAGTATTGTGTAACCAGCTGATTTAGCTTGTCATCCTTTCTTCTTACAAAACGTTCTCGCCCTTGCAGCCAGTGCTGTAACAAGCTTTGTAACCACCGTAAATCAACGAAGTTCTTCGGTGATAGGCAGCGGATGGGCCACGTTCGTGACCCTCTTCTTCCCGTCCTCCTGGCATGATGCAGGTGCCGCAGGTGCCACCCTGCATCGGAGTGGTGTCCTCCCAGCGCATACGTGCATCCCTCGAAACCTCTATGACTCTGCACACAGACCGAGTATCCCATGTTGGAGACCATGCATTGCAGGGTGATATATTCCAACACATGCCGAAAGCAAGGGATATAGTCTTGAATGTGGTATTGGATGGTGCGGTCTTGAATGTCCCGTACGATTCCGGTTTCGTTGACGGATTATTTCAGGTTGGGAACGTCTGAAACGAAGAAATCAAGTCCCTGGAGTACGCAGGCCTGACCAAAGATATTGATAAGGACTAACTCTGGACGTCTTCCTCCAATTGGAGATCAATAGACAAAGGATTTGGGCTACGTTCCAATGTGTTGGTCATCTCTGATGAACAGTTCTGCATCTTATGCTGAGAGGGCCGAGTCATAATGAACCGTAAAAGATTCAGCGAGGTAAAAGATGGCCAAGAGCAAAGGCGAAGGCGATGACCATTGACCGTAAGTATGTAACGCGAACCTCCAACACAGGTTCGACACTCGTACATGTGACAGCAGCCAGCTACTGCCTCTGTGAAAAGGTGCATCTTCGTTATCAAACTAGCCGCCATGCTTCCGTCCTGACCACCACATGACGCTGGTTCCATTGGGAAAATTAGTGGAGTCTACTAGACAAGGTCTATTTTTTGCGGGATTAAAGAATGCATGTCAAGTGCATCGTGGGAACATGAATAGACTTCAGCAAAGGAAGATGAAACACCACTATGTACATCGGATATAATGAAAGAGGACGTAACGGCCATGTGTTGCATTCCAACCACGACGAAGTTGCTCGTGGGATTGAAGTCCAAACTGATCCTGGCGGTTTTTGTTTGCCGTAGTTCAGCCAATGAAGCTTCTTATTGGAAGGACATGGGTGAAACTTGTTGGTAATTGTTCAAGTGAGATCCTGACAGGTGACTGACTAGCAATGAGCACAAGTGATGTTCCCAAAAGCGGGCCGAAGAGAAAGCCAACCACGTGGTGACAGCCAGGGGCACGGGATCCCGAATCGTGGTTGGAGTAATAAATAGAATGATACGAGGTTATTGTTGGATCGCTAGGAGTGGCTTGAGAAAGAGTGTGGAACTAAGCATCGAGTCCACGTGGAGGCCAGAGTAACTAGAGACTTTGTCATGCAGGAACGGATAGAGAACTCCAACATAGTATGCGCCCCTAAGGGCATCGCCTCGTTCGAAACAGTTGGCGTCACCGAGTTGGGAAACTTTGGTGAGCGTTGCGCTGCCGTTGTTGATCATGGGGCGCAACGACAGACAGGAACAATCCGAAACGCCAACGTTTCCAGGGAATCGAAGAGAATGAAAGCGCGCGGCGGGCAGGAGTAAATAAGTTGAATGAAGGCATATGAACGGCACGCCATACACAGCGTCCCTAGCCACTTGTTAAAGCTCTCGATGCATGGATTAAAGCTTACAATTGGGCTTGTAACCTGCACGGCGAACCGAGTGCCGCGCGCTGTGGGGAGCGGTTGACCAAGCCACACAGAATGAAGATGCTACTCCTGTTCTGGAACAAAGGGCGCTACGTTTGATCTGTACGCAATCAGAGTAGTGTGGCAGATATGAAGCAAGCAGATCGACAGACGCGGGCTCGGACGCGGCCAGGTGGTCAGCGGCTGGCTGGAGAAGGCATATAACTCACCCAACACAACCAAAAATGGGGCCTGGAGAAAGGGATGGGAAAAGAGAACTACCAGTAGCTTCACCAGAGCAGCTTCACTCACTGCCCCGCTTAGCACATTTTTTCCAGCGTTGGACTTCCTTTTTCACGCCTCCGTTGCGCCTCTGAAACGACAGACCACATCCAGCAAACACGACCCTTGGCGGCTTCCTCGTTGCACTGTTGCCATTTCGGAGCTCTGGACTGGAGAGCGGCGTTGACTAGCTGCCAACAGCTCGTTCCCCGAGTTGCCCCTTGGATCGAATCACCAACAGATGAAGTGTGCTTGTGCAGGAGGCGGCATCGAATCACAGGCCTTGCTGAAACAACCCAGTTAGCGCCTGCATCATCCTTCTTGCCGCCCTAGGATCCAAACATCGACCAGAGAAATCTCCCACCTGCTCCACATCCGACCCTTCCCAAGAAACAGGCGGCAGACCACCCACTATTAGACTTGTGCACTTGCCTCAGGACCACCAACCCACCCCGGTCCAAGTCTTTGCTCCATTCCTCTACGCGCCAAACGGTAGCTGGCTGGGCAGAGCTGCGGGAAGCCGAAGCCAACGCATCGCAAGGATAGCATCAGCCTGTGCGCCGGCCCAGAAATAGCTTGCCTATCCTCCTTCTTCCCTCCCTCTCTCTCCACGACTCACCTGGGCTCCCTTCCACACCCTCGCCGTCGTCGCTCATGCCCGAGTCGTCATTTGGCAATTCAGTCACTCGTTCTGAAGAGGAGTCACTCGCTCTCGTCGACAACATGCCGACTACCAGCAAGCCTGTGCTCCCTCCTCTTCAGACTCCAAAGTCAGCCTCTTTCCCCTCCGACCTCCTTAAGACGCCCTTGTCCGGCGTTGGCTGCGTTATCAAGCAAGAAGAGGATCTGAAAACGCCTATTACTCCACCGAGCGCCTATACAGATTTCCTGAAGGCAATTACACCCGTGCTCAGCAGCCCACCACCACTGAGTGCCCTCCCGAGGAGTCTCTCGTCCGACGATTCCTCTGGCAGAAATACGCCTACATCAGAACCATCGACCTCTTGCAGCTTTTCCTTCTGCAAATGCGAAAGCGCCAAGTCTCCTAATGGCGCACCACCCACACCATCCTCAGCCTTCGCGCATACACGACCAAGCTCCGCTGGCCTACGACGCCTACGAATTCCACAATCGCCCTTACACTCAGCATGCCTCCACACACCAGGCAGCGCACAATCTCCAATGAGCGCGAGCATTGCACGTTCTCCATTTTCTCCCGCAGATTGGAACCTCGACAGCAATGGGCACAGATACTTTGAGGCCCCAAGGAGCAGCTGTATCCGTCCTGTCAGTGTCCGATCGGTGGTAACAAGAACCGTCACCTACAAAAGAACACCTCTCGATCCTGCGCCCAAGGGCAAGAAGCGAAAGCTCGACGCCCCAGAAATGCCTCCACCACCGGCCGTATCCGCCCCCACAGCGGTCGTGTAGTCAGTGGCCCATGTTTACAAACACGACCTCTTTCGCGACCACAATTGCAGGGGTTGTCATTACCCTACTTTGCACGGCCACCGAATTCTACTCGCCAAACCGTCTCTATGCTATTTACTATCCCCACCAGCGAATATTACGTCTACGAATATGCTTATAATAGGTCCTGGAGGCTAGCTTCGATCATACACGAGAGCATGGGTCGAAAATCACCACCGCTACTCCGCGAGCGCCGTCCGTCACAACATCTCGATACTCCCCATTCCCTTCCATGACGGCCTCACGAAACTGGCGCATATTGCTCAAAAGCAATTGCCTTAGCCTGCAGTAGGCCTCACGATCATTTCATTTGTTACGATACCAAGCCGGGGTGGGGGGGGGAAACGGTGTCTAAGGCGTTTGAGTGAATCTGGCCATATTGCTATATTTGGGAGCATGTAGCAGGAATTGCGCTTTTTGGATCTTCATGAGTGCCACACAAGCGAAGGTACCAGTAAGAGCGGGACGCAGAGTCGTCCACATCTGGTCACAGGAGGTACTCTGTGTAGATACGAGCGAACATTGAGTGTTCGAGAGCCAAAGACCCAATTACAAGTCATATACATTACTTTACCGTAATTCCGTTAGGTCTCAGGTGAAAAAGCTCTGCCAAAGGGGACTTGACGAGCATCTCGATTTGGCAATATTTGCTTGTTTACCAATCTGAACGAGTCGTCAAGTTGGGTTTCCATCACATTTTTGCCACCTTCACCATTCTCGTTTGGAGCTTTGAACTTCAGTCACACGTGTGTTCGAATTGGTCCCTATTCTTGGTGACTTACAAAAGCTTACGGCCACAGATCCTGATTCGTCGAACTGTCTTGGAGACGACTGACTGACATTGCCAACGTTCAGAGTCCTTTCTCCGCGGTGGAACCCAGCTAAACACGGCAGGCGTTTACCCAGCTTCCAGAGGGACAAGAGCGAAAGAACCACGTATTATCCCGTCTCTCTCTCGTAAGAAGCTGGTGGTCACACGAACATGGGTATTCCAGGCCGTTCATTTGCTTTGCTCGGCGGTTGTCAGATTGATTGGGTTGAGACTCATCATCCCAGAAATATCTTCGTGGGAAGTTGCAGGCGGCGAAAGGATTCCCACGTTGTTTACTACACGTAATAACAAGCACCCCAGTTAGGCGGCCCGGGCGGAGCGAACAGCTTGCTGTGTTGTCGAATGGGAAGCTCAAGATGGCTTACCAGCAGGGCAGAAGGATGTAAGATGGCCTTGTGCCCCTCGTGTCCAATCAGACGGGCGGAGTGGCATGTCAAGGATGTCCCAGGTTGCACTTTTCGCCTTCAGCTGCACGTCATTCTCTTTCTTTCCCGCTTGGGAGTCTCGTGGTGTTCGGGACCTGGTAGCTTTTGCCCAATGAATGGTGATGGAGCGGCCCATGGGAGGGAATAGGAAAGTTTGGATAGGCACGCCAAGTACTACGTAGGTAATGATGGGGCAACAAAGGGGGGGGAGGAGGGGGGAGGGTGTTTGGTTCTGAAGAGCCCTAGGTGGAGGGGCAAAAAGTACGGGCGTTAAAGCGGCATCAACGATGCCCATCTGATCCGTTGGTTTGGGAACGATCCCCCAGTTTGGTTTGCTAGCTATCATGCGGGTGCAGGGGTTCGCTTGGCCGGGCGCTTAGAGTAGGGGCAGAATTATTTTTGGGGGGAATTTGGGACAAACCCTTTTTTGCGGGTCAGCCAATGAGGCGGGCGCAGGTGAGATGGGGGGAATAGTTTGGCGCTTAGGGGATTCTGGAGGGAAATAGGGTCGATGGGAATGAATCTGCTGCTTTTTGTTTACTGGATTGGCCTATTGGTGATGGGGAATCACGAAATTCGTCCGTTGATCGTTGTGCAGGTAGACGGATCTCAAACTTTCCTTCCACCGATCCAAGTTGAAAACCGGGGTGCTGGTAAGAGTGGCCCTCTTTATTTTATGTGTCTGGGAAAAAGCAAAGGGGCTCGGCACGCCATGTGAAGGCTCCACTACTACCACCACCTTCAACCCGTATTCTGGTGAACAAAGTGGGCAGTACCAACTGTAGCTTAGTCTCGTGATTAGGTTGGATGTTTTCGCAAGGTTCATCCATTGTCGCTCGTGAATCCAAAAATGGGGTCAGGTAATGAGTGTGTCGTGCTGAGTGTTGCCCACAAGATGTGATAAGATGTGACGGAACGTACTTTGGATCTCCGGATACTGGTGAGGCTCCGACGGCCTCGGCTTTCTTGTGCCCAAATCCTCAAGCTACGTGTAAAGTTGGATGCACGTTCTACCGGACGCTTCACTACAACTCTCTCAATTCGCTCATGGGGGTATGACGTGGCTGCGTCAGACCATGGGTGGGGTCTTTGTTCGCAAAGATGTGCTTCAC